>Ga0214246_1000162_pt1 | contig 18982 bp, 38 predicted proteins | sample TroBogypolimnion_41_FD_153084 | JGI IMG/M metagenome (GOLD analysis project Ga0214246, IMG submission 153084) | Freshwater microbial communities from Trout Bog Lake, WI - 29MAY2009 hypolimnion | ecosystem: Environmental > Aquatic > Freshwater > Lake > Hypolimnion/Profundal zone | place: Trout...
TTCGAGTGCCAGCCGTCTTTGACTGGTTCCTGTCCTTCAGCCAATCCGCTTTAAAGCCCCTCCAGCCGTTCTGACAGCAGAGTTCTAAAACTTCCTGAAGGCTGATACCAGCTTTTGCTGCCTCTCGTTGTAGACCCTTTAAAGCCGTTTCTGTGACGGGTGCTTTTAAACCCTTCCTCAACTTTACGAAATCTTGAAAAACAGTTTCACTAACTCCGTCAGGAGTCTTAGTATTTATCTTTGGTTCTTGGTTATTGGTTCTTGGTTCTTGGTTCTTGGTTAGGATCTGAAACGTATCTGAAACCTGATCTGATTTCAGTTCTGATTCCTTATCTGATTTCAGATCTGATTTCAGATCTGATTTGGATTCCCAACGGATGTGATTCGCTTTTCGTGCGGAATTCGCTTTAGACCGATACTTCGCAATTTCCTTGTCGGCTCTCTCATTATGCCAGCCGTCTTCCTGCTTAACGAAGAATTCCTCAAGCAAAGCCTCTACGATGTCAACGGTAGATTTGACCTTCCTAGCGACCAATAGAACGCTTGTAAAGGGCTCCTCGCCTTGGTAATACAAGTCCATCATCCTACGGTAAGCAAGGTCTTCTGCATCGCTTAAATGGCTTGTATGCGATATGTAATCGCCTATGTGAAACGGGTAGAAGTTCATTGTGCTCCTTTCGTGGGTGCTTTTGCTAAGCTTCCTATCATACTCTAAATTTAGAACGGTAATACATTTATTTTTACGGTGCAGCGTCCACCCTTGACAATCGGTCCTTCGTAGACGTGCAACACCTTGATCTGAGAGTCATCGTCCATGAGCCCGGCTTGAACTAAAGCGTCCTCCAGTGCCTTGATCCGGTTTGAAATGTCAGCTTTGCGCTTGTCTCGAAAATTGATCGTTACCGTCATTTCGAGGTTTGCGTCTCCAAAGCGGATCGGCTGTAGGCTCACCGCATGAGCTATTGCTGTCTTAAACTCTCTAGCTCCTAGGGTTAGGAATCGCCTGTGACCCGAAAAACCCCAATAGGAGTTGATCGTTGGTGGTAAAGGCAACACTAAAAAAATATTTTTTGGAAAAGTTGGCATAAGTGCGGATTATCATATATGATAGGAACTGTAACAACAAATTTATCTCACGAAAGGATAAGACTATGAATTACGATTCTTGGCTTGAGCAGCCATACCAAGACCAATACGATGAAGACGATAAAATCGATTCTCGGGTTGAGGAGCTTATGGAGGAAGACTATAACCCTAACGATTTTAATAATTTTGTTGAGTCGATTAGCGAAGCTTCCAAAGATGACATTGAAACGATTGAGGACTATCTTCAGCAAAGAGAGTTCGAAAAGTTGGGTCTGAAGCTTTGGGCAATATGCTATGAACGCATGGAGCAACAAGCTACAAACCACGCAGTAGAGAACCTGAATTCAGGTTATTTAGATTAATCCACGAAAGGAAATCATTATGAAAGTTTATCAAGCAATCAATGCAGTTCAAGCCGAACTTGCCAAAGTCGGTATTACCAAAAGCCGTACCAACACTCAAGGAGCTGGGTACAAGTTCCGGGGTATCGATGACATTTTCAATGCAATTAGCCCATTGCTTGCAGAGCACAAGCTTTGCATTCTGCCTCGAGTTATGGCTCGTGAGTGCGTTGAGCGAGTCAGCAAAAATGGTGGAGCTCTTTTCTACATTACCGTAGAGGTTGAGTTTGACTTTGTTTGTGCCGAGGACGGTAGCAAGCACACCGTCAAGACCTTTGGTGAAGCAATGGATAGCGGAGACAAGGCTACCAATAAAGCCATGTCAGCAGCGTACAAATACGCAGCTCTCCAAGCGTTTGCCATTCCTACTGAGGGTGACAATGACACCGAGAATCAAACGCATGAAGTTGCGCCTCGCACTGCGCCAGCTCCAAAGCCAGCTCCAATCAACAAGTCTCCATTGTCTGAGACTCAGGTTGCCGACTTTTTGGCAACGATTGACGCTGCAGCCGATGAGGATGAGCTGACAAAATCTTACAAGGCAGCTTACCGGGTTGCTCAAGCTCAAGGAGATCAAGCAGCCATCAAATCATTTACCACGAAAAAAGACGCTAAAAAAGCAGAATTGGGGATCGCATAATGACAAACCTTACTCTTTACAACATTGCCGACCAATACTTAGTCGACCTGCAAGCTTTGCAGGATATGGAGATTGATGAACAGACTTTTAACGATACGCTGGAGGGTCTTTCCGGGGACCTCGAAGTTAAAGCGACCAATGTTGCCATGTTTGTTCGTAACCTTGAAGCGTCTGCGGAAGCTATCAAAAATGCAGAAAAAACAATGGCAGAGCGCAGAAAAGCTCTTGAAGCTAAAGCGGATCGCATTCGTCAGTATTTGCTGGACAACATGAACCGCACTGGCATTACAAAAATTGATTGCCCTTACTTTGTTTTGAGTGTTCGCAAGAATCCTCCAGCAGTTGAGGTTTTTAATCAAGACATGATCCCGGATGAGTATTTTGACATTCCCGAGCCACCTGCTCCGACCTTGAATAAGAATCGCCTCAAGGAAGACCTGAAAGCTGGGTTGATTGTTGAAGGTGCTAAGTTGACGGCTGGACAGTCGTTGTCAATCAAATAAGGATCTGATATGAAGCTTGAAAGCGTTTATCTCAGCCGGAACTCGGAAGGGTTCCTATCAGGCAGCGTAACCTTTGCCGGGGACGCTCTTGAAATCAGAGTCAAGCTGGACAAAGAAAAGACCGAGGAGATCATGGGGATAGTCTCTAAGGAACTTATGAAAATATCCCAACAACTGATTCAATCTTCGGAAGGAAATTAAATGAATCTCAAAAAAGCAAAGCAACTTCGCAAGTCCCTTCGGGCTATGGGAGTTGAGCCCAAAGAAAAAATCTTTACCGGATCGGTTAAGAAAATGCAGACCAAGCTTGGAATTTTGGAATTCGTTCAATGTCAACTAACAAAGACCTGCGGACGCAAAGCCTATCAAGTTGCAAAGCAAGAAGGGATCCGTCATGGCTTCAGTAAATAAAGTAATACTGATCGGAAATGTAGGTCGTGACCCTGAAACTCGTTATATGCCTAGCGGAGACGCAGTGACAAACCTGTCGCTGGCTACCACTGACAAATACAAGGATAAGCAGTCAGGAGAGCAAAAAGAAGCTACGGAATGGCATAGGGTTGCATTCTTTGGAAAGCTGGCTGAGATCGCTGGGCAGTACCTTAAAAAAGGTTCCCAGTGCTATATCGAAGGAAAGCTTCGCACTCGCAAATTTACCGATGCCAACGGCATTGAAAAGTATTCGACTGAAATCGTGGCAGAGTCCATGAAGATGCTCGGAGGAAAGCCAAGTGAAAGTGGCGCAGGTGGTCAGCCTCAGAATCAAGGGGCAGGTAGTGGTGGTCTAGGTGATATGGATGATGACATCCCATTTTAAAAAGGAAAATCGTATGAAAAAAGCACTAGCCATAGTATTGTTGACAGTATCGTTTGCAGCAGCAGCTTCATGCCCTGTATACGCTCCGTACCGTTGCACTCCCGGATATAACGGGAAAATGGTTTGTAGCTGCGGAGGCTAAGTTTCACCGGGGTGAAAAGACGGATGCCGACTTGAAATGGTCTGAAATGACGCAAGCGGACGCAGACGAAGTAACCCCACCCGTTTTAATATGTATGTTGATTGCTCGGTAGCAAATTGGTGCGCCCTTGCAAACCTGAGAGACTAGCGTTCTAGACACCCTAAAAATAAGGTTTAGTCAAAGGCAGAGCTGAAAATAGCTATTTCAGCAAGACCTTTGGTACGGCAGAAATGTCGGGTAGTAAACAGTCAACATTCATATTAGAATTGCATTACCTTCACTTTGCAGCGAAGGTGGTTGCCAAACCTCTTATGGGGGTGTCATTCAGGGCTGGTATCCCTAAAATCTACTGCTCAGCGCAATGCTGGATCCTTTCGTGGTTTGACACCCCCGCCCTTTTCCCTAAAAAACAACATCAAAAAAATATTTTTAAAAAGTGCATTATTTTGCTTGACTCTATACTTAATAGGTATATTATTAAGTTGTGGTCTTGATTAACAACGAAAGGAAATCAAAATGAAACAAGTTCTCAATTACAACGGTGAATCAATCAATGCTTATCAAGCAAATGATTTGATTGCCAAAAGTGCCATTATTGATGCAGCAAAAAATATGTGGTATCAGGAATGGGTCAAGCAGGGAGCAGTAGACGAAGGTACTTGCTGTGGCGGGAAAGCAATTCAAGTCGTTTTCCTTGGCAAGGGCTGCAGAAAATATGAAAAGCTTTCAATCGTAGGTTGCGGATTTGTGCAAGGAAATGTTGCTGCAAGTCGTAGCGTTAAGCCAGTGCTGGAGTTTTTAGCTGCCAATGGCATCGAAGCTTCTTACTATGATGGCTGGATGGACTAAGGGAAGACCCCTACGGGGGTTTTTACAACAAAACTAAAAATAGTTGTTGACGTTGTAATACTCCTGAGCGATACTATCCATGTAGTTTGTTTTTTCACGAAAGGAAAACGAAATGAACCAAGACTTTGACCTCCAATGCTACGGCTGCAACAGTGCCGAATTTATCGCCCAAATTCAAAGCTGCATTACTTACCAGTTAAGCGGAGCCAATATGGTTGTCGCTGGCTTGATGAGCGATGCTCAAGAGGAAATGGCAATGGGTGCAGTAGAACGTGCTCGTCAGACTTTGAATCGTGCAAAATTGATTCTTGGTGAAATCATGGACGGCAATTTAGTAGCAAACGTAGCAAGATAATTTTTGAACCCACGAAAGGAACCAAAATGAATATCGTTGAAATCTACCTCCAGCCTGAACGTTACAACGCAAGGATTCGTGCCACTGTGCCGGGTGCTTGGATTGCTGTCCGTAGTGACGGCAATGAGTATCCAGTTGGATCTGAATATCAATTCAGCAGCGCAGATCAAGCATTAGCGTATGTCAACAATTTAGAAACAATGAGGGGGAATTGAAATGAGAGACTATCGAGACCAACGTTTGTATCAGGGTGACTTGCTGGATAAAAAAATTCCTTTATGGGTTGAAATATTGGCAGCAACAATTATGGGAATAATTTTTGGTTGTATGTTTGCCTATGGAATATAAAAAGTTTAATCAAGAGCTCCATGACGTTTGCGACCCGCCAGCCCGACAAGCTGTGACTAAATGGGTTGCAAATATTTGGGATTTGAAATGTATGGAAAATCCCGATAAATATGCAGTTGATTTGATCGTATATAGAAAAGATCAAATTTGTGGATATATTGAGGTAGAGACAAGAGATTGGGGGGTTCGACATTGCCCATACGACACCATTCATATAGCGCAGCGAAAAGAAAAGCTTTTTACCAATCCCGGCACTTTGATATTTGTGACTACCCGAGACTTTAAAAATGCGTATTGGTGTAAAGCAGACGATGTTAAAAATAGCTCATTGATTGAGGTTCCTAACAGAGCAGTCAAACGAAATGAATATTTTTATGATGTACCGATTGAGTTGTTTCAATATGTTGATTTAACGGATCAATTTTAAAAAGGAGAAACGCAATGAGCAACGAGCATATTTGGACACCCGCAGGAACCGATGTCACTATTCGTTGGAGAATGAACGGCTGGATCCCGCCTTCAGAGCAGCAGGTTTACAGGGATAAATGGTCTTACTATCAAAACTTGCCACTTCGCAAACTTGATGATGCAGCCAAAGAGCAGTACGAAGCCGTACTTCGCAAAGCAAAAGTAGCTCGGATCAAATAAAGGAAAACCATGCAAGACATTTCAGAAGACATCATCAAAGCCAAAGATTTACTCAAAAACATTGAGCTCATGATGTCAAATCCATTGTTGACCGGACGTGACAAGATCTATAACGAGATCATAAAGCTGGACAACTGCGTACTTACAATGCTTTCAAAAATGGAGCAAAAATGAAGGATTCAGATTGGGGTGCGTTGTTTTGGTTGGGCTTGGTTATCTTGGGTGGGATTGGGTGGATCTGCAACATTATTGAGATTGCTCATGCCGATCTAGTGACCGGGCTTGTAATCCTTCGTGTAGTTGGCATATTCATGTTCCCACTGGGAGCCGTATTGGGGTGGCTATGAATTGGGCTGAGAAGGTCGCATTGACCATCATGACAGTTGCATCAATCATTGTCATTGCTTCAATACGGTTGGCAATTAGATTAGGAGGGTGGGGGTGAAAATAATTAAATCAGAATTTTGGTATATTTTGCAACGAGAGATTGCTGCTAGGAAAAGAAAATGAATAAATTTACAAATTGGTCTTTTGAATCAGATCAAGTAAATGATTTTGCTTTTTGGAAAGAAGTTTTTACTCCCGAGGAATGCAAAACAATTATTGATTTAGGAAAATCTAATGAAATGAAAAAAGGCACTGCTGAAGGCAGTGACGATGTAAGAGATAGCAAAATTAGCTGGATTTATGTAACCAGCGAAACAGAATGGATTTTTAGAAAAGTGACCGACATTGTAATGGCACTTAACAGCAAATATTTTGGTTTTGATTTATTTGGTCTTGCGGAAGGATTTCAATTTACCGAATATCATGCGCCAACAGGAAAATATGATGCCCATGTAGACAAACGATTTGGAGGCATGACTCGCAAGCTTTCATTGACAATTCAGTTATCCAACGAATCAGAATACGAGGGTGGGGAATTAACTATTTATAGATCTTTAAAACCTGAATTTATGCCAAAAGAACAAGGTACTCTTGTAGCATTCCCAAGTTATGTAGTCCACGAAGTAAAACCAGTTTCAAAAGGAAGTAGATATAGCTTGGTTGCTTGGGTAACAGGGAAGCCGTTTAAATGACAACATTTACAACTGAAGACAGACTCCAAGCGGAGCAACAAGAAAAAACGGGAGTGCCTTACGTTGACGGGGAAATGGTTCCTTTTGTCGGTTGGGTCCAGTACGAGCCAGTGGTAATTGTTAACTGCGGAGCAAGCGTTCCCCATATTAATCAGGAATCAAAATGATCTATTTTTTTTACCCTTTTATGGCTTTAATCAATCTTATGACAACGATTGCAGCTTACATCCTTGCTCCAGTGTTGCCTTTGCTCTCAGAGCAACGAGACGGCTGGCTGGACAATGGTTCGGTTTGGGGTAGAGGACCTAGGCTTCCGACTTGGTTAAATTGGTTTATGACACCGGATAATAGCCTTGACGGGGATGCCACTTTCCAGCAAATTAATGGTAGAAGCTACTGGAGCAAAGTAAAATGGCTTTGGAGAAATCCGGCTTATAGCTGCGGACTGCGTTATTTGAATAACCCCTACTTGACTTCGTTCAAAGGGAATAACCTGATAAAGGACAACGACAATGCGATTTCAGGTTGGTTACTCGTTAACGCTAATGGACTATTTCAATTTGTCGCTATTGTTCCTGTTGGTTTCAGTCGCTGCATTATGGTTAATCTCGGTTGGAATATTAGGGCTTTGGTCGATGATAATGTCCAGCCTAAGCCTCTTGCGTACCAAGCTACGTTCGCTTTTACACCGTTCCGACTAAGCGGGTTCCGTTAACGCTTCGATTTACCAACGATCTTTTTTCGCATTTCGCTTTCAAACTCGTAGTCTTCTCGACACCAGTTATCGCAAAAAGCCCGATCATGAAGCTGGGCATTGCAGGACAAACAGTATCCAGTGGTTTTATGTTGCCTTGGATACCGTTGCTGCTTTTTTTCCTCTAGCCTATCGTAGATAGCGTCCATATCAAGACCGGGGAAATGCTTTGTCATGCCAGTCCCGAAAGGAATTCCTCGGCTTCTGCGTGTCTACGCCTTAGAAGTCCAGCCATATGCTTGCCTCCCGCCATGTCCCACTTTTCAAATTCGGCAGCAGCTCCATGAATATCGCCAGCGTTTACCTTCTTGAGAAGGGTTGAAGCAGCAAAATTACCTGCGCCAACGTTGAATACGAAGTCCACAAGAGCGTCAAATTCCTCTTGGGTAATATCCCCCGTCACTTTAGCGTTAACGGCTGCAGCAGCCTTTTTAACGTCTTGCATAAGCAATTCTTCGGCTTGCTCTTGGGTAATTGTCAGTCCGGGGTGAACTTCAGGACCTGTATGTCCATATCCAATCGTCCAAGGAGCCCCGCCAGTGCCGGGATCAGGGTAAGCAGTAAGCCGTAAACCCTCAAAAGATTCGGTCAAGTGCGCCCCATTTTTTGAATATTCTCTATTGCTCAACGTTAGCTCCGATCTTGATTCCAGTAATTAATCCAATGAACCCGCCAATAATGGTTTGAAATGCAGGTCCAACTATTTCAAAAAGTTTATTGTTGTCGACATCCGGGTTAAAAAACCCAAACATAAAAACAGTGACCATTGATAAAACAGTCACCGCAAGGGTAATAGACGCAATTAAAGTGACAACGGCTGCAAGCTTATCTTTTTGCATTTCACTTCATTAGCGAGTCGTATTGTTCATAACAGGCTTGGAGAGCTGATCTGAGCTTGTCTGCTCGGGCAGCTTCCCCGATAAGAAAGCTTCCATCCTCGGCATAAAGGGTTGCCCCAGTTCCACACGTTGAAGCGTTGGTGGCTTCAGATTTGGGTCTGCTGGGACGGTTCCGCAGCTCGACAAGAGCATTAGCAAGCCGAGTATTAATAGAGTTGATTTGGTCATTTTTATCCTTTTCGATTTTATCGGCTGCTGCTTGATGTTGGTCTTTAAGTCTTTGGGTCTCTAGCACTTGATCTGCTTTGTATCGATCAAAGCGAGACGCTTCAAAGCTATAGCCAAGATACCAAGAAAATGCCAACGCAGCCACTGCTGCAGCTAGTTTGACGTAAGTAAGGATTGGCAACGGAAACATTATCGGATTGGCTTGTCAGTTAAATAACGAAGGATTTGGACTGCAAGCCCGATTCCCATAAGCCACCACCCATAATTTTTAGGGTCGATAACGTTTTGAAGTACGGAGAAGTTATCGTAAATAAAGCCTAAGCACATAACCGCTAGACCAAACCACATAGTCCTTGATTTGTGCATAGGTTTCATTTTTTCTTGGCTACGGTCTTTTTTGCTGCTGGCTTTTTGGCTGCAGGTTTTGCAACAGTTTTGGCTGTAGGCTTTGCAGCATACTTTTTAACCGCTACTTTTTTAGCTGCTGGCTTACGCTTGACGGGGGTTTCAGCAGAATCTGCAACTGCTACAGGTGCTACTGATCTAGGTCTGAGTAGTGCTGCGATCTGCTTAAACATTATTTATCCACCTTCGTATCAAGTTTGTCGAGTATTTTGTCCAGCTTTTGAAATATTTGGTTGGTAACGCTTTGAAAATCTTCACGCTTAACGTAGTGATCTGAGACCTTTACCTCAAGGCTATTGATCTGTCTTGCTAAAGTGGATTGGTCTCCAATAATCTTATCTTGGTTTTTAGATAGCTCTTTTGACCACCAGCCAATAACTCCCGAGGCTGCTGTGGCTAAAATTGCTATGGCTGCGACTATTGCTGACCAATCCATGCTTCTTACTCCGCAGCAGGTGTTTCGGCTTCTGCTTCAGCAGCTTTAGCCTTTGTTTTTACTGGGGCTTCAGCTTCTTCTACAACAGGAACTTCTGCAGGAATACTGGCTTCAATTTCGTCAATCAATTTACGGATCTCTTGACGAACTTCTGAAGACGCATTAATGAGGAATTGCTTGATTGAAAACATGATTTTTCCTTATGTTAGGCAGCCGGGGCTGGATCTACTGGAGCCGGATCTGCGGGAACTTCTGCAGGAGCAGCAGCAGCTTGAGCAGCAAGGGCTTGTTCTTGAATTTGAGGGATAGCTTGAATTTTGATCTTATTGACCAATTCTTCAATTAGCTCCATTGGCAGCTTACGCAAGCCAGCAACAACAGCTTCTACTTCTTGAACTTCTAGGGTCAAATTAATGCTCATGGTTTTTCCTTTTTAAACAACGGGTTTAGTTGGGGCTACAGGGAGCATGGCAACAAAAGCGTCAGCAGTTGATGGCAAGTTTCCTGCTTTAATAGTATAAGCCTCCATCCAATAACTGTCACGCCATTCAATCAATGCTTCTGCGTCAGCTTTAAATTGTGGATTTGTTGAATTTATATAAGAAACAGCAGAAACTAAAGAATCATATCCCCAAGATTTTGCTACAGAATCAAGATTAGTTTGAGCAGCATTTTCATAAAGAGCGATTGTTTGAGCTTTGTTTGCAATGTTATATGCAGAAGAATCAAACTTAATTTCTCCTTTTACAACTGACAAAAATGGATACTGTGCAAAAGTATAAATAGATGGAATTTCAATAGCATCTACTGGAATAAGCGATTTTTGATCATCGTCAAAACCATAAATTTGATTGTCAGGTGTTATATAGTGATTCATAATTTTCCTTAATAAATTTCAGTCCACTGAGTAATATATCCGTTACTCGAAACAGAATAGGTGGTTCCAGTTGGAATAATTGCACAAACATAAGCTCCATAAGGAGGTGCGCTAACACTATTCATATATGCAATTTGAGATCCATTTACATTAATACTTGTTGCTCCACCACCTCCAGCATTGGTACTAATTTCAAGAAAAATAGGATAACCATAACTATTTGTATAGGTCGTACCTACAGTTTTTGAACTTGTAAAGTCATGATAAGAAGTGCCATTCCAGCCTAAACCAGTTGGAACAGTAATGTATCCCGATGGATTGCTTGAATTATAAGGGGTAAAAGTCAACGCATTGGTAACGTCTAAGCCTGTTAACGTTACTGCTCCGCTTCTTGTATTAAATGTAGTTACTGCAGAAGACAAATATCCCGCTGGATTGCTTGAGTTATAAGGAGTATAACCAAGAGCAGAAGTGACATCAGTTGCATTTAAGCTAACGGTTCCTACACGTCCATTAAAACTTGCCACTTTTGCTGAGTCTGCAAAATAAACACCACTTGAACCGTCTGTATAAACAAAAGTGTTTTGTCCTTGAGTAAGAGTAACTCCAAGACCTCCCGAAATTGCCATTGTTAAAGTATATGAACCATTTGTTTGATTAACAACAATCCATTCTCTAGCTAATTGAGGAACATAAATTGTGCTATTTGCCGTTAATGTTCCTGTCAAAAACAAAATTGGGTAAGCAGTTTGTAATGAAGTAAGCGTTGTTGTAGTGCTTGAAATGGTTATTGGTTGTTGACCGGGGAAAAATGCTAAAGGTGTCCATCCAGTACCACCGGTATCAGGATTGCTAGCATTATTTTCAATAAAGTTTAGCCACAATCCACCCAAACTAGAAGATAAAACTATTGCCCCTTTTGGATAACCTCCAATAGTTGAAGAAAAATAGGAATCGTAAGGGAAAAATCCACCCGCTTGTTGCCACTGAGTAATGGATGTTATTTCATACAGAATGCCGTTAAAGTCTGCTCCAAAAGGAGGGACTCCACCCGAACTAATAGCTTGAAATGTAAGGGGTGGGAATCCATCCGTTAAAGAAGCTTTACCGTTTGTAATACCAATTTGAGAAGCTGTCGGAATGGTATTTTTATAAGTTGAGCTGGCAGAATTTGCAAACGGAACGGGAATCTTTGTTGGGATATTGGTACTTTGCATATTTGATCCTATTAATAAGTGACGGTTACGGCAACACCTGCAGGTCTAGGAAAAACTCCTGAATTTTGAACAATAGCAAGCTGCAAGGCATTTGGTACAAAATTGAAATGATAGGTAAATCCTTGATTAAGTGTATCAATAACATACGCTACACCATAAGGACTTCCTGAAATAGATTGCCCAAAGAATTTTTGAAGCAACTGATTAATTTGAGGAACCGATAGATTGCCGATATTGACCGCAGCTTTAATCAAAATCAACTGTCTATAAACGTCATCCGACAAATAATAGGTTGTTGTAGAGGCAACTGAAGTATAAAAAGGAGCCTGACCAAAAGGTTGTGGACCTGTGGTTGCATATCCTGAAAGATAGGCTTCCTCAAAACCTAAATAATTAGGAGAGCCGGGGATTTGAAGATAACGAGAAACGTTAACAATCGCACCCCAAATATCTAAACCAGTGCCAACGGCAGTATAGACATCCCAAATATTTACATAAAAATTAGCAATATCAGTAGCAGGATCAACTGCGCTATTGTAAGAATTAAGCAGACCGTCAATCGTTGGCGAATCACAATATTGACTTAAAAGAGTTTGATCCCAATTTTGCATGATTAAACCAATACCACCGCAATATTAGAAGCTGAAAGGGTTGGCAACTGATCTATGCCGAATGCAATCGATAAGGTACTTGGGCTTGCAGAAGTACCCAAATAAACTTCAATCACATTCACCGCAGAGCTAATAGCATTGATGTTTGCATAATAGCGACCTGAGTAGGTTGTCGAGTTGATAGTGACCGCAGTTCCTCCGTCTTGACCGTTAAATGATGCCAAAACAGCATTTTGAACAAGCGAGACAATATTTGAAGGCAACAATGGGTTATTTTGAATGTTGACCGTAAAGTATGCTGCCGTTGACGTTGGAGTCAAATAAGTGACTGTATAAGGAATTGGGGTTGCATAAGTGGTGTCATAAATGGTAACGGTTGTATTACCGTTGTATCCGCAGCCCGGTGGTTTTTTATTCCAAATAGCAGTGGCAATCGCTGAAGACGTACCGCCAGCCACGCTGACGCAAATAGAATGCGCTGCCAATGGATAGCTAGTGCTGCCATAGTTTACGGTTGCATTCGTTGAATTATCTACAACAACGGCTTGCAATACGTTAGGAACGGCTAAAACGGCTGCTTGAATAGATTGAATAGAGTTAACGGCATTTACTGCCACACTTGCTTGTCTACGCAATTCAAAGGCTGCCCTAGACTCTACGTTGTTTCCAAGTGCGCCAGCAGCAGGATTGGATACAGTATTCCAGCCAGCAACGGCTGTATATATCTTATTAAGAGATCCAATAGGACAAGCAATCGGTCCAGTAGTTTGATTTTGAAATTGAACGGTTACGCTGCCACTGGAAGGAATTGTGGCTGCTGCAGTAGAGGCATAAAGGTATCCGCTAGAGTCTTGAGCAATAGAGCCTAAAGGAATAACCGTACCAACTGCGCCTACGCAAGTGGCATTTACTACGGTTCCCGAAGCTTGAATTCGGCTCATAAAATAAATATAACCAATAGCATCTTGCCAAATACCTGAAGCAAACGCTGGGTTTACTTGGTTAGCAATATAAGCAATTTGATTGTTTTTATCGCCAATAATGGCAGTTTCGGTTTGAGCTAATTGACCCTGCGGAGTCGTAAGACCGGGGTTTACGCCTCCTCCAAAAGCTGCATTAATGTCTGCCTGAACTCCAGCAAGAATTGCTGATTCTGCTGGCAGGACAGGTGCGCCATTGGTCCATGTAATTGACGGTACGTTAGTGCTCATTTTTATTGAATCCTTGCGAATTGTTTATGGTATTTATTTCTTGCCTCTATTGCCACCAATTCAGCCAATTCTAGGTCAAAAAATCTTCCAAAATGTTTTCTTTTGCCGTTAACGCCCAAATCAACTCTCCATTTTTTTGTTGATTTTTCCCAAGATATACCTTTTGTTTTGGAAACATTATTAATGTTTATTTTTCGATTATGTTGATTTTGACTATCAGTAGCTTCTCTTAAATTTTCTATAAGATTGTTTGACGGGTTTCCATCAACATGATCTATTAATTTAGGCAAATATCCATAGTGCATTAAAAAAATAATCCTGTGAGCCCTATAAAGCTTTCCACCCAAAATAACTCTAATGTACCCATTAGTTGTCATGGTTCCTGCAATGTCGCCAATTTTGACTCTTTCAGCAGTTTTTTTAGCCCAATGCAAATTTCCATTTTTATAAAAAAAATTTTCTTGAGCTTGGCTTAAAAGTTTTAAATCATTCATTTTAGCCACCAAAAGCCACGTTATTTGTGACTCCATCCGTATCTATAATTTGAATTTGTCCAGCCAAAGAACGATTTTGGAAGGACGTAAAGGTTGCTTGCGCTGCAGCCACGTCAGGCACTGTTAAAGCTGCATCCTGAAGTTGCTCAGCAACGTACTGCAAAGGAGGAAATTCCCCAAGAATTTGTTGCCAATAGGGTATTCCCTGAGTAGTGTCGTACCAGCATTCTCCTAAAAATGTACGAGTCGCTGAAGCAACGTCTTGCGCTATTGCGTAAGGTGCGCCAGCTAATGCAATATTTCCATTGACATCGAGAACCAAGTCCCAAGCAGTTTGATCTAGCAGTAAGGTATTGTGAATTATCGTCATACTGTTCTCGCAAACTTACCATGAAATTTGTTTCTAGCCTCTAAAATAACCAATTCTGCCAATTCTATATCTTTAAACAATCCAAAGTAAGTAGACTTTCCTGAGACACGAAGCTGAACTTGCCATGATTTTCTTTGTTTATGCCAGCTAACACCTTTAATACCTGAAGTATTTGATGATGGAATTTTGACATTGCACATATTTTGAGAAGTCGTGGCTGCTCTTAAATTTTCAATTCTATTATTTAGCTTATTACCATCAATATGATCTACATTTTTTGGAAAAAACCCATTAAACATCATAAAAATAAGTCTATGAATTTGATAGGTTTTGCCAAAAACTTGAACCTTTTTATAGATTCCTTTTGAAGATCCAGCCATATCGCCAATATTTGTACGAACTGAAGGCTTTATTTTCCAATAAAGCTCTCCTTCACGATATTCAAAGGTATTTTTTAATAGATCCTGATTCACACTGGAGTTCCTGTTTGACCGCCACCTGTTTGTACGCCACCATGTTTATGAGTATGCAAACTTGTACCCGCAGCCGTAACGTCACCCGTTACAGTCATTGAGCCACCGAATGTAGCATTTCCTGAATACGATCCACTGCCTTGTTGTACCGCACCATTTAAGACAATATTTGGAGCGTTTATTGTGCAAGCAGACGAAGCGTCAATTTCCACATTAGGTGCGTTTATTGTAACCTTGGTGGGAGAAAGTATGGTAATTCCTGAGCTATTAAATTGTATGTATTGACTAGGTGCTTGTCCAATAATGGTCATCAAATAAACCATATCAGACATATCATTTTTACGATTAGATCCGGGAGCAGCAACTGCTCCAGTAGCTTTTACCGTTGAAATGTCTCTATCGCAAACCGTACCTATGCCAATGTCACCGACAACTGGATCAAGAATTACGCCATTCGATCCACCTTGAATTCGCATATATGGGACATTGTGAATAATTCCATGCGCCCAAGCTTGACCATTACCGTCAACTGCGCTGACTAAGGGCTGAACGTCAACATGACCAATAGCCGAAACTCCACCGTTATTTGTAACGGCAACAACTTTTACTGGAATTGCAGTTCTAAGACCCGATAAAGCAGACCGGACAATAAAGTCCATCCGTCCTACGTCCGAAGCATTATCTGCGGGAACGTGGTTAGTCTGAATAGGTTGATTAGTTGACTGGGACATTGATCGCAGGGCTTAATTTAGAGGTTGTAAACCAAGGACCGTCAGGGGTCAACGTACTTAATTCATGGGTCGCATATTGAACTGGGAATTGTCCGTTTGCTTTTGGTAAGCCTGAAGTCAGGTTGATTGACCTACCAATAGCAATAATTGGATTGAATTCAGATCTAACAGTAAATCCAGCTTCCCAATAATAAGGATAGCCAATTAATCCGGTTTCAGGACTTAATTCGACCACAATATCGTCTCTTGTACCGCCATTGGGGAAAATAGTGACAGAGTTGTTTTCAATAATCAAAGGCAAAGACGCAGCTCTTGCAACGGTTTGAATTTGATCTATCAATGATCCTGATAAGTATTGATTTTGAATAACAGCATGAGCACCTTTAGGATTGTTAAAAGTCCAATCCGAGCCCAATAAATTAGTTAATGAAGCAATAATATCTTCAGCGTTTTGCGCCCCTTGATAGGTATTTGGAGCTGACGGAGCTGCTTTGTTGTAATAGCCAGCCACTGCAGCGCATACAAAACTTACCTCGGGAAGATTTGATAGATCAATAAAGCTGGAAATCAAAGTTCCTGAAAATACCTGATTTAAAGTACCGCCTTGGTTTCCAGCAGAAACGGTTACGGCTTGATTTTGAACTGCCACCATGTTTGAACCAGTGCTTGAATACTGGTTCATTTGATCTAAGGTCATTCCATAGACCTGCAGTTGAAGCTGTCCAAAAGCGTTATTGCCACCCGGATTAGTAATGACGGCAGAGCAACGCAAACCCTCAAGAACCAAAGGCTCAGAATCTGCGCTTGAAAATGTCAAATTAATCTGACGGACTGCAAAAGTCATGATTGATAAACCAATAAATAACGAGATCCTAAGCCAGTATAGTAAGGATCAGTGGTTCCTTGGGTGTCAAAAAATGCTAATTGACCATTAAATCCATAATATTTTTCACGAACCAATCCTACCAAATTTAAGCAAAGTACCGAATTTACGCAAGGATTGTTATTGACAGTCATGTCAAAATAAAGTCCATTGCTTTTTTGAGATAGGCTAATAGCACAACTTTGACCATTTAACTGAATGGTAAATTTTTGAACAGCAACGGCAATAATTGGAATTGTCTGAATTGTCATTTTATTCCTATGCCTGATACTGAAGAAGCGTTAAATGATCCAAAACTTCCTTTAGGGGTATTTGGAGAAAGCTGACCAAGGCTAGTGCTACTTGCTCCCGAAGGGGAGGCAGTAGGAACCACTGGTTGCTGAGCAATTCTGATCTCTTGAAACCATAATTGAGCAATGATTAAAGTTGCCCCTTGTCTTGCTTCCCTGCGATAGTCAACATGAATAAGGTTGCAACTTTTATAAGTACCGTTCGGAGTAACCACGCTGCAAAGAGTCAAAGAGCTTAAAAGCTTTTCAATCGCTGCCAAAAACGCTTCCTTGCTCATTTTTCCATTACCGCTACACGATACTGTCACCCGACAATCAAAAGGCATAGCCACTTTGTTATAGCTTTGAAAACTACCTTCCTCAAGCGGATAAATAGGAATTTTGTATTCTTCTCGATATTCAAAATCGACAAAAGAATCGGGGGTTAAAAGAGCTGATCCGTTTTCGTCAACAATTCCCCAAGTTGTCCCAAATAAATTGAGAGGAAGAATCTCTCCGACAATAGTTAAGGCTGCAGCCACAAATTGAGAATTGTTGCTACGAGCTAAAGCGGGTACTCCGGGTAAAGCTGGGACATTAGGGTAAGGAATATTTGGCATTATCTATTTCCCTGTACGCCTAGATTAATCAAAGAATTATTTTGCAACGCACCACGCAAGCCATTAGCAACGCCATTGGCATCGGTAGCTTGAGTTTGTACGTTGATTGTGTTGATATTGGTTTGCACATTGCTTCCTGTATTTCCACCAGCACCAACTGGGGCAGTCGCTTTTGCCCCGACCATACCTTCGTGAGCAGACATTGCTTGCTGCACTGCAGAAAGCTCGCCCATGCTCAAAGGTTTATTTGGGTCAATGCCTGTTTTTTTGGCAACGTCAGCAATGTAAGCATTCGTATTGGCAGCTCCATTTTCTCCAGCAGGAGACCATTTGCTAACAATCTTAGAAATGGTATTGCTGCCACCTTTTGCATACCCCATGAGCAATGAAGCCATTGCGTCTTGACCTGTTTTTAGATCAGGAAAAATAGCAAAACGCCCATCGCTACCAGTTGCGCCAAGTTTACGAGCAAAATCACCATACTCAATATTGCCGGGATTGTTGTTTCGCATATTGCGAGGAACGCCACCAGCACCGCCACCTTTTCCTGAAGCTTTATCCTGAGCTGCATGAATACGGACTATTTCCTCGTCTTCACCCTTGTTTAAGCCTTCGCTATGGAATAACAATGCAGCAGCTCCAAAGAGCTTAGAAAACGCTGCTGTAAGCCCTTCACCAACAGAAATGCCAACAATCTTTAATGAAGATAATGCGCCTTGCAAAGTTAAAGCTGCGCCACCGATCAAAGTCAACTGAGAAAGGAAACCGTCAAGCTTTTTATCAGCATTGACAAACCCTTCAAAGAAAGCAGTACCACCTTGAAGAACTGCACTTAAAGCAGGAGCAAGCTCATCCATGAGGGCATTTTTAGCCTTGGAAAATGCTTGACTGGTTTCTGCCCATTGCTTTTGAAGCTTTTGAGCATTTTTGGTATTTTCTTCGGTTACGCCTGAAAGCCTGTATTGCTCGTCATAAAGCTTGCGAACCGCCTCAGATCCTTGAGAAAGGACCATATATGTCTCTTTGTTGATGCCGAGCTGCTGAGCAAGGGTAAGCGTAAGCTGCTCACCATTTTCTGCTTTAAAGCGTTTTAAAGCATCTGCCAGCTTGTAAATATCAACAGTACCCTTATTGATGTCGACAGAAGCCAATGCTCCCAATCGTGCCAATGGGGTAAGAATTGCAGCATCACCAAGTTTGATCCCGGCAATACCTTGTTGCATTGCCTGAATGGAAGATTGGAATGTTTCAGCGTCACCGCCTACTGTTTTAAGTACCCCGCCCCAAGCATCGAGCTCTCGGGCAGACATTTGGAATAATTGTGCATTGCGACCAATAGCAGCATTCGTATTGGTCATTTGCTGAGCAAAGTTCGTAAAACCTTTTATACCGACAAAAGCAACGCCAAGGGAGACTAAGGCATTACGAGCCTTTTCAAAGCCGTCACCTACGTTTTTTGCGCCTTGCTGGGTATTTTTAGAAGTCTTTTGGGCTTGCTCGTCAAACTTGCGAAGCTCGTCTACGGACTTTTTTTGCGATGCGTCAAACTTGGATGTATCTAATCCAAGTTCAATTAATAAACTGTCTATGACCGTTGCCATTATTTTTGACTCACTATATAAGCATTATGCCGATCAACAGCATGAATCTCAAGGAGTATCCACATATCCTCAACACCATAGACAGTATCAAGTTC
>Ga0214246_1000163_pt1 | contig 18928 bp, 33 predicted proteins | sample TroBogypolimnion_41_FD_153084 | JGI IMG/M metagenome (GOLD analysis project Ga0214246, IMG submission 153084) | Freshwater microbial communities from Trout Bog Lake, WI - 29MAY2009 hypolimnion | ecosystem: Environmental > Aquatic > Freshwater > Lake > Hypolimnion/Profundal zone | place: Trout...
GATGGACCGGCTTTTATCCGTGCAGATGGCACACAAGAATGGTTGGTTAATGGCGAAAACGTCACGCGTCGGGTGGTTGCATGGATGCGGGCCAATCACATCACTTGGCCTTGGGATCAGGCCACACAAACTCAATTTGTCTTGACCTGGGGATAACGACATGTTTAACAACGCTTATACCAATCTATGGCCATATAGATCCTCTTGGTATGGGTTTGCCGACGCTGCTGACCGGGCTTCGTGGTGCATGGACAATATAAGTGCCATGGATGATCAATGGCGATTGGGCGAGCGTGATAAAATCTATCAATTTTTATTTGTACGGCGCGAAGATTTTGTGTTATTTTGTTTGACATGGGAGTGAATGATGACACTGTTAGCTACACAAACAAGCGCATTGCCATACCCGGTGGTGATTGACGGCGATTGGGCTGTTGCTGATAGAACCGCATGGTGTCGTGCCAACGTCGGCAGCACGTTGGCTGATGGCGGTTTCCAGTGGCGTGGGCCCATGAGGAACTGGCATGATAACAATTCAAACACCATTTACTATGATCAGGAAGTGCGGTTGTTTCGATCCAAGGATGCTGCTGTCATGTTCAGCTTGACCTGGGGGTGAATTCCGTGGAAAAATGTCTGTTTGGTAGATATGAATGGTGGGCAAATGATCAACGACACAGAACTGATGGTCCTGCTGTAATCTGGGAAGATGGCACATATGGATGGTATGTCAGAGGACGTAACATCACCGATCAGGTCAAACTTTGGCTAAAGGCGAATGACACGGTCTATCCCTGGCAATCTGAAGAACAGCAAATCCTTTTCCAGCTGACATGGGGGTAAACATGGAACCCACCTGTGTAGTTGATCCAGATGGCACACAAGAATGGCGAGTCAATGGCCGATTGCATCGTCTTGATGGACCTGCTCGTATATGGGGCACTGGCGCCGAAGAATGGTATGTGAATGGCCAACTGCATAGGACTGACGGACCTGCATATATTGGTCCAGATGGCGAGAAACAATGGTTTGAGAATGACCAACGGCATAGAACTGACGGACCTGCTGTTATACGCGCAAATGGCACACAAGAATGGTATGAGAATGGCCAACTGCATAGGACTGATGGACCTGCTGTTATCCGTGCAGATGGCTCACAGGAATGGTGGGTCAATGGCCAATTGCATCGGTTGGATGGACCTGCTGTTGTTTGGACAGATGGCACCAAAGAATGGTGGGTCAATGGCCAATTGCATCGGTTGGATGGACCTGCTTGGATTGGTTCCTATGGCTCACAATGGTATGTGAATGACCAAGACATCACTGAACAGGTCCTAGCATGGATGCGGGAGAATTCAATCTCATTGCCATTTGATCAAGAGACCGCTGCACTGTTTCAGTTGACCTGGTGTTGACAACCAGCGGTGTCAAGTTTATCATCAGCTGTGTACAATATCTAGGATCTACCACAATGGAACTCAGTACCATCGCAGACCCAGGTCGCCCTGAAAAACCCCACTGGCACAGCGTTACCGCTAGCTATGATCCGCTGGATGACTATAAGGTCCAGCATCTTGGCACCACCACCTACAAGACCATACGCAACTGGTGTGGTGCCAATTGCCGGCATGCATGGCAGCATCATAGCTTCAACGTGTGGCAGTTTGAATCTGCCGAGGATGCTGTGCTGTTTAGGCTGATCTGGGCATGACCGGGCCAGATCGCCAATGGTGTCACACACTGATGAGCCGTGCGCTCTCCGTGGAGGAGGAGTCGGATCTCATCACCTGGTGCGAAGCGAATTTTGGCTCCATCAATCAGCAGTGGACTGGCTATTTCCTTGGTCGATCTCCTGATCGCTGTGCACTGATGATGATCGACAGGCTGGCTGATGCCGTGCTGTTTACCATGGTGTGGCAGTAGCATGGCCTGGATCAATCCTAACACTTTTGACGTGCTGCCCTATGGTGTGGCCTGGCGTCCGCCAGGCTGGCATGAATGGACCAATGCCTGTAATTGGTGCAGTACAAATCTGGGAGAAGAGGGCGCGGTTTGGGCACAGAACTCTGCTGAAATGCAGTTCACGAACCGATGGTGGTTCAAGAGCGAGCAAGATGCCCTGTTGTTCCAGTTGACCTGGCTATAGCCTGTGGCAGCAATACCCGGACTAGGATGGTATCCGGTACAGGCAGGGCCTGGTGCCGGTGACACACGCAGTGATATTACAGCACGCAAGATGGCGATCCAGCATTGGTGCCAGGAGCAATTTGGCCCTGAAGGAATTCTTTGGCGGTCCGGGCCCTATCTGGTGTTTAGATTCCGGCATGAGGATGATTGTGTTTTGTTTAGGATGGTTTGGCAGTGAAAAGAAAACAATGCATTGGGCAACCAATCACCTGGTACGATGTTAGATGGCCGCGCAAACGCAAGTGTACAAGCGAGCTCGAGGATTGGTGCAGGCAAAACGTAGGTGTTGAGCGTGCGGACTGGGAATTCCACCAAGCATCACGCTGTTTTAGGTTCAAGGACAAGCAAATGGCCGTGTTGTTCCAGCTGGTATGGCCATGGGAATAGTCACGGAAATGGTCAGTGGTTGGAAGGTTGATCTCCAATGCTCTCCAAACTGGCAGGACAGCCTGAGACACGCGGACTGGTGTGTTAATCAACAGGGTCTGAGCCAGCATGGTCAGTGGGATCGCCTGGCATCAGGAGTTTATTGGTTTGAAAGCTGTGAGACAGCGGTGTTGTTTGAGCTAACCTGGGGTTAACCGATCATTTTGTAGGCAGCGCAGCTGGTGCCGGCACGATCTGACCAGCCAGCTTCAATCTGGTGGCATGCCATCTTGCAGGGTTGGTGAGATAATTCAGCGCATTTTTGCGCAAAGTCATGTGATCAATTGCCCTTATCACATTAATATCCCTGCCCAGATCAGCGCCGCTGCGGCTGCTGCGCAGCGCTGCTACCAGCTGGCGACGGAATTCTTCAGCATCACCGCTTTTCAGCTGGTAAGTGACTTCAAGGCTTTGGTTGTTCCACCGGGTTTCCAAGGATATGCTGGTAGGACCTGACACTGATACCTGCGCCCTGTCCAGATTGGCCATGTGTTGTGTAATGGCTGGCATGATCTCCGCCAGCTCGCTCATGCTTAGGATAGCTTCTGTTAAATCGCGGATCTTCATGGTGTATTTATATAAATATACGCACATGAGAATTGCAGAATTACTAGCCGAGGGCTACCCCGACACTGTTGCAGCATTCAGCCAGGCTGCCGATCCCGTCACAGTTAAGAAAACCGTTGATGCCTATCGAGATTTAGTTACGAAAAATCAAGTATCAGGTACAGAGAGAAACATTGACTGGTGGCGCCAGCAGGGCTGGCCGGCATTCAAGGATTTTGTTGACGAAAAATCAACACAGGCAACTAAAACTCAAGTAAAAAGAAAAGCCGCTGCTGGTAAAAGTATTGTGTTAAAAGATACACCAGAATGGTTAGTGGTTATTCCGCTGGATCATGATGCATCATGCTTTCACGGACGTGGCAGTGATTGGTGCACCGCCCGCCCAACTGCACATTATTTTGACAGTTATTTTTTAGATCAAGACATAGTGTTGATCTATTGCATTAACAAAACTACTGGCAACAAGTATGCCATTGCCAGCCACCGAGATCATGATGAAACAGAACTGTTCAACATGAAGGACGAGACCATCAGTGCGGCTGAATTCCAGCAAGCAACTGGTTTTGATCCTGAGTCTTTGATAAAATTAATACCGCATGATGATGCACGAATTTCTGTTGTAAAACAAAAACGTAAAGAATTGTTACGGCAAACAGGTCAACAATTAGACGCTTGGCAAAACAAATCTGATCACAAAAGACACACAGAACTTGAACAACTGTTGATTGCCAGTAAAAACCCAAGATATTGCGCAGAATACGTCTACCACGTTGGTGTAGCACACGGCGCACAAAAGTTTCCAATTGAGATCATTACTGCTGCTGTAAACGATGAATCTGATCATATACAATACCAAATAGAACCCTCACCTGGGCTACAAATGATTGCAGTTAAAAATCAGCCAAGATCAATCAAATATATACAAAATCCCAGCGAGTCTGTACAGATTCATGCAGCATCGCTTAGACCTGAGTCGACAATGAAGTATTTGATAAAAATTGGTGTTCGTGTCAGTGCAGCAGTACAGTTGGCTGCAATGAAACAAGACGTATCAACTTCTATAGTTGAAAAATTGCTACAGAATGATCTGTTGGCACCTGCTGTTGCTGCGCTGTTCATAGATCGTAATGCCCAATGGGGTGCCAAATTTCTTGCACAACAGGGGTGGCAATTTGTTGACGATCTTTCATTTGAAAAGCTAGCAGCAAACATGAAAAACGAAGGGGTTGATTACATATTGCCATATATTTCCCGCAGCATTATAGTAAGATTGATCAAAGATTACCCAGTGTTGGCACTGGACATAGTCAAGGCAGTTGACCAAGGTCAACTGCTGAAGAGTCCAGAAATAGTTCGTGCTGCTATAGAGTCAACTGATGACTCTGCTATACTACAGCGAATAATATTGTATATTCTTCTTGCCCGCGCACCAATTCCTGAAGATCTGCAGGATCGTGCTCGCAATGCTTGGCCTGCAGGAGAGTTTGATCAACTAGCGGCTCATTTTAAAAAAAACAAAAATAAAGTCTAACCAAATAAACACCATGATTTTTTCGTTGTGCAATAGACATTCAAAACCTCCGCTGGCAATATCTCAACACGATAGTATTTTAACAGAGGAACTACAAATAAATGACTCCCAGCGAATATCAAACACGAGTAGCACACAACACACAACAGCTACAGCTGATGCTGAAAAATAAGACTAGTGATTTTTCGCAGTTTTACACGTTTAATTCAGACCCGCAAGAAGAATCCCTAACATTTTATGCCCAAAAGTCCAACGATTTAATTTCTGCTGCCGCCGCCGGATGTTTGATTTATAGTTCTAGAGTTGGTGCAGATGCAGCATATCTATTGGATGACAAAACGCTGGCAAAATTTGATCAACCTACACAGCGGAAATATCTAAATAATCTTGTTAACTCAACATATATTGATGTGGAATTAAAACTATGTACTGTAGACAGTGAAAAAATCTTTCGATCAATTAACGACACCCTTTACGTTGCAAAGAACATTGAGAATGCTGCTATTAAGAACAAACAACAATCATTGCGCAGTGCAATTGAAGCCAGCTACCAAGTACACAGCGCCAGCAACCGACAAAGCAAAAATATCATGACCATGCTAACGGTGTTCGACCGTGTTGACAATCAAATTTTAGATACGTTTTGTGCCGACGGCGATGGTATATTGCAATATCTCAATCGATCAAAAAACAACAAACGTACTGTAAAGTTAAGCCATTTTTTCAATAATGGTGTAGTGTTGTCTCGCCAAGAGATTTCGGTAGGTTACGAACAGTGGGAAAACAATCTCAAAAAGACCTGCCCAATTTTCTATACAAAATCAACATTTAAATCTAGGAAAAACAGCAGCTAACGCTTGCTAATAACAAGATTGATCTCTTTAGTAGCCAGGCTGTTGTGTGGTCATTAGCTTGACTTTGTTACGATTGACTTGCTATTAGCTCAATGGCTTGCAGAACGCTTTTGTCAGGCATGCTATTGCCAAGAGGACATATCAACTCCAGTAACGGATCCGTTACTGGAGTTATGTATTTTTCTAAATTGCGTGTACGGCCGGCAACATTTAGCTCAGCAAAGATATCATCGACTTCGTTGACAACAAGTATATCATTCGGGTACAGGAACATTTTATTTTGAACTCAATGGAGACCGACTGCTGTTCAAGTTAGCCCGGGGATAATTCAGTGCTACCGTCGTTGTATTTTATCTTTATCTTTTTCTTGATCTAGATTTCCAAGTCCTAGGTCAATCTTTGGTTCCGGTGCTGATAATTTTGCCGGAGGCTCATGTGTTTTTGGATTTTGTTGATCGTCGGGTTTATTGAGAGACAATTTTATATTTGGTGAGTTTTTAAGGGCATCTATATTACTAGAGCCTTTTCTTAATAAACTTGCCGCAGCTCTTAACGCATTTTTGAAAAGCTGACCAAGTTCTTTAGAATCATGTGGAACAGACACTACATTATCTGTTATAGGTTTGGCTTCTCCTTTTGGACTAATTGAGAAGTCACCTTTCTTTAACATTTCGTCAAAGCTTGGCCAATCCTCTGGCCAAGCATCACCAAACGATTGCCCATAAACTTCTCGCAATACGTTCCACAGACTTTCTTCTTCTGAGAATTTCTGTACATCGGTGATGCCATTCTTACGAAGTATATCAAGTGCTTGACTTGCTTCGGTTTGTTTGCCTAAAAGTTTATCAATATATGGCATTAGCTTTGGCCACTGTTTAGATATTTCCCATTGTACATCAGAATGCTTTCCTGAATATGCACTCTCTATCTCTTCTTGTGTCATATCTAGTTTATCAGCGTTGTCAGAGGCTATCCGCCAATCTATGTATTTGTTAAAATTTCTACGAGCGTCTCCAAAATGACGATTAGGTAATGCATCTGGATCTCCTTCTGGTTGATACTCTTCGCCCTCTGGATGCGTTTCTAAAAATTTTTTCCAATCTGATACAAATATTTTTCTTAACTTCTCTCGCTCGCTTTCTGATAACAAGTAAGGTACTTGCCACATATCTGGATCGTCCCAGGTTCTAAATAACCTCCAAATATCTTGTATATTAAAATTGCTCAATAGATCAGAAACCGCACCGATGTTGCTCGGTTTAACGTCCTTAACTATTTGCTTGACTATTCCGGCCGGGATATTTTTTGGTAAAGCAGTTGATGCTGCTGCTGCACCTACTCCTTTGAGAAAACCTCTACGCCCTAGGTCAACTTCAATAAGTTCGCAAATTTTCATGTTTTACTCCTTTTGAATATTTAGTTTGTTAGTGTTGACGAAATCATAAAGATATGCTACTGTTACTAATAGCATATCAAGGAACTAGATTAATGAGTCCGGTTGAACTGTTAAAATCTGAATTTACACGTTGGCGTCTAAGCAATACACCCAATTACACCCCGCACACAGTACAGCATATTGAGCGTGTGACCGTGGCAGATCTCTGCAACGTCAGTTGCCAGCAACTGCATGGCTGGGGCTTTAAAAACTGGGACGGACAAAACATGCTGGTGCCTTTGTGGGCGCTGGATTTACTCCGTCCTGGTGAAGAACTGATCTGCATTGACGGACGATCCGTGAAGGTTGGGTATGATGATACTATTGATACGGATACACGCGGCGGCTGCATTGCCTATGGTTTTCCACATCCTGCACTGAAAAAGATTGCAAATGTTGCTCGATGATCTAGCCAAAAAGAATCTCATCCATCCACCTCGATGGTTGCCCAACAACACCGTGCTGCTGTGCGTAATGGGGTCACAAGCATATGGGGTCAGCACGGAGGCCAGCGATCAGGATATCTATGGTGTTTGCGTGCCTCCCAAGGAGTTGGTGTTTCCACACCTGGCGGGCGAAATCCCTGGCTTTGGTCGCCAGATCCAGCGTTTTGATCTATGGCAGGAACATCATGTCCAGGATCCTGATAAGAGCGTTGAGCACGACTTTGCTGTTTACAGCATTGTCAAATACATGCAGCTCTGCATGGAAAACAATCCCAATATGCTAGATTCTTTGTCAGTTCCTAGGAATTGTGTGATCCACTCTACTGCAATCGGTGAGATGATTCGAGCTAGCCGTAAAACATTCTTCCATAAGGGCTGCTACCATAAACTACGTGGGTATGCATATGCTCAATTGAGTAAGATTCGAAACAAGACCAACTCTTTAAATCCTAAGAGGGCAGCGGATATTGAAAAAAATGGCATGGACACTAAATTTGCATATCATGTCGCTAGATTGGCACTAGAGTGTGAGCAAATCCTAGAAACTCATGATCTTGATATTCAACGAGATCGTGAACTTCTGAAAAGTATACGGCGTGGTGAATGGACGTTTAATAGACTAGATCAATGGTTTCAGGACAAAGAAAAAACTCTCGAAGAGCTTTACGTAACTAGTACTCTTCGGACGCATCCAGACGAGCCACGCATCAAGCAACTGTTGATCGATTCTCTTGAACAGCATTTTGGAAATCTTGATGCTGCCATAGCCAAGGCGCCTGAGCTAGATTCTCTGGTCAATGACACGGAGGCAGTGTTGAGCAGATATAGGACGAAATGAAATGTACAGGTGGTTACGTGTTAAATTTTTACAACTGCGTGCAGCGATATTTGGCGGCGATGTTGTGTATCTTAAGATCTTAAAAGACCGGTATCAGATAGTCACAACAATTGCGCTACCACCTTGGGATCCGTTTGATCAGGATACTAGACCCGTGGTTCAGATTGGCAAGGCAGAATATCAGTTAAATCCTAATGGTTCTTTTGGACCTGTATACTCGCATCCATTACACTCGCATCCATATCAAAAAACCGATCAGTTTGATCGTTGGAAATATGCCAGCAAACGCCGACAGACTGAACATGTGTTGAAGAACGGGGGATGAATCGTGTGCAAGGAAATTGAACGCAAGTTTTTGGTAAAACCGGATTTTGATAGGAGCTCAACACCTGCACTAGTGCTTGACATATCGCAAGGTTATCTCTGCCTGGATGTTGAACGATCGGTTCGTGTACGTGTCAGTCGCTGGCGCGGCTGGCACCAGCAGGCATTCATCACCGTTAAAGGCGCGTCCAAACGCGCCACAAGACCGGAGTATGAGTTTGAGCTGGCCAATGTGGATGAAGCACAGGAAATGATTGATACGCTGTGCAAGTTTGTGATACGAAAGCAGCGCACCATCATCAAGCATGCTGGACATGAATGGTACGTGGATCAGTTCCAGGATGACAATACAGGACTGATCATTGCTGAAATTGAGCTGTCAAGCGAGGACGAGCAGTTTGAGCTTCCACCGTGGGTTGGTACTGAAGTAACAGACGATGCTCGCTACTATAATCTTGCTCTTGCCCAAACTCCTTACAACAAATGGGACAACAATCAATGAAAATTGGACTTAGCTATAGCAGGTGTTTGCTGGACATCATTGAAGGTAAGGTGGATATTGATGATGTGCTGGTGATCATATCTCGCACCAACTTCGATCCTCGCAACGACGCCCATTGGAAAAACATCTGGGAAGGTTACAGATATGGCGGCTTTTCTAACCCGGAATGGGCAGGATATAACAGCGAGGATGAACCAAGTTTCAGGGCGTTGACCATTGAGCTGCTGGAATCAGGCAAGCTACACCAACCACGGCAATTTGGTAAAGCCATACAAACTCGCTCGCAGGCAATCTGGCTTGAAGCCGTGTTGCCAAATGATGAACTGGAGAAGAATCCCGCGGCCAAGGAAGCATGGGACAACTTCCAGGTAGCCGCTGCATTGGCGGATGTCAAGCTGGATAGGCGAGCAAGCTGATGGCAAATGGAATTTTTGATCTGATAGCTGAAGTAAAGCGCAGCTGGCATCGTGTCACTGTACCAAAGGGCAAAGGTGTTGAAGATATAAACATTTGGTTGGATGAGAATTGTAACGGTCGTTACTATTTTGATACAATGTCACCAGAGTTACACACTACATCATTTGGATCTGTTGAAGAGTATATTAACACAGTCAACTTACCGGTATTATATCTTGAAAGCACGGATGACACGGTTTTCTATAATTTGACCTGGGAAAAATATGACCGATAAAGCTGGATTGGAATGGAAACTGCGCGGATACCCTTACAAGGTAACCTTGAAGAATAAAAATACGGTTGACACGCTTGACTGGTGTGCAGAGAATCTGACACACGGATCCTATGTCGGAATCAGCTACAACGAACTGGTCTTCAGCAGTCTAGAGTTCGCCGCCATGTACAAGCTCACCTGGGCCTATGACTAGGCGGCTTGTGGGTTCCCGGCAGACCGAGGAAATGGTCCGCGATACCTGGCATTGCGCTGGGGGACATTATCTGTATGGCATAGGTTCAGATGCGTGGAAATGGTTGGAAAGTGACGAGATGCAAGGACGTTGGTGTGCACCCGCCAGCGGTGTAGGTACAAAAGGGATAATGTTTGAACTGGAAGAGGATCGCGTGATGTTCATGTTGAAGTGGGGTTAATTTGAGTTCAGTACAACTGAATAAAGCATTAAATAAAGTATTGATTCCGATAATACGCAGAGTAATGCCTGCTATTATCGCGCAAGATATCATTGGGTTATCTCCCATGACAGGGCCAGTCGGCACAAGATATTTCGAGCGCAATGTTAGATGTAAGGTCGACCCTGCCATATACAACACATTTTTGCGACTCAATAACCGGCGTAAAACGCAAGGCGATGCTGATTTTGAATCTGCCGGATACCATTCAGTGGAAAACATTCTTTGGGACGAAAGGCACAATGCAACGGTTTGGTGCAGGCAACAGTTTGGTGATCATGGATTTTATTTCCTTGCCAGATCTGTGTGGTGGTTTGCCAGTGAAGCCGATGCTGTTCTTTTCCGCATGACCTGGTGTTGAAGCGTAGATGCTGAAGATCAAACCAATAAATGGCGCATTCTGTAAGTGGAAAATATCCAACCCAAATCTCTATTCCATTGACGTGTCTAGATGGTGCAAGCAACAGGTTGGACCTGGGCCATGCAATAGATTTGATTATTCTGCAAAGTCTTGACTTACACGTAGGCAAACATTATAAATAGAAGTAGTGGTGCTGTATGGGCCACTACATTAGTTCTTGCTTATAAAAAGGAGACAATATATGAGCAGTATCATAGGTATAGACCTTGGGACCACCAATAGCTGCGTGGCTATCATGGAAGGTGGCTCAGCAAAAGTAATTGAAAATTCGGAAGGCGCCCGCACAACCCCGTCAATTGTGGCATGGACGGACAAAGAACAACTTGTTGGCCAGCCAGCAAAACGCCAAGCAGTAACAAATCCAACTAATACAGTATTTGAAGCAAAGCGTCTAATGGGTCGTAGATTTGATGATCAAGTTGTTACTAAAGATGCAAAAACTCTACCATACCATATTGTCAAGGCTGACAATGGCGACGCTTGGGTAGAAGTCAAAGGCGAGAAATACTCTCCCCAAGAAGTATCAGCAAAAGTTCTCATGAAGATGAAAGAAACTGCCGAAACTTATCTTGGAAAACCCGTAACACAAGCCGTTATCACAGTACCAGCATATTTCAATGATGCACAACGACAGGCAACTAAAGACGCCGGTAAGATTGCAGGATTGGAAGTTTTGCGCATCATAAACGAACCAACTGCTGCCGCACTCGCATTCTCCGTTGACAAAGGTGGTTCTGGTAAAGTTGTTGTTGCCGACGCGGGCGGCGGAACACACGATGTGAGTGTTCTTGATATTGGCGATGGTGTAGTTGAAGTTCTCTCTACAAATGGCGATACCCATTTGGGTGGTAGTGATTTTGACGAGCGTATTGTCAATTTTGCAGCAGAACAATTCTTAAAAGATCAAGGAATCGATCTTCGAAAAGACAAGATGTCTGTGCAACGTTTGAGAGAAGCCGCAGAAAAAGCCAAAATTGAACTGTCGAGTTCAACTGAAACTGAAATCAACTTACCATATATTACAGCAGATGCAACCGGACCAAAACACTTGTTGGTAAAACTAACTCGTGCAAAGTTTGAAAGTCTTGTTGAAGATTTGATCAAGAGAATTGTTGACCCTTGCAAACTTGCTCTCAAGGATGCTGGCTTATCAACTGGTGACATCAAGGAAATCATTCTTGTTGGGGGAACAACTCGTATTCCTGCTGTTCGTGCTGCACTAAAGGCTTACTTTGGTAAAGAGCCAAATCATTCTGTGAATCCAGATGAAGCGGTTGCTATTGGTGCTGCCATACAGGGCGGCGTTCTTGCAGGCGATGTAAAGGACGTGCTGCTGCTCGATGTGACTCCTCTCAGCCTTGGTCTTGAAACACTTGGTGGTGTGTTTACACGACTGATAGACCGTAACACCACCATTCCTACCAAGAAGAGCCAGACCTTCAGCACGGCAGCCGATAACCAGGATGCAGTGACGATACGTGTGTTCCAGGGTGAGAGAGAAATGGCAGCGGACAACAAGCTGCTGGGACAGTTTGATCTCACTGGCATCCCTCCTGCACGTCGCGGAGTTCCGCAGATTTCTGTCGAATTTGATATAGATTCTAATGGGATCGTAACGGTCAGCGCCAAGGATACAGCAACTGGTAAGGAACAGAGCATCAGCATCAAGTCAAATGGTGGCCTATCGGATGACGAGATCAAGAACATGGTGGCAGAAGCCGAAGCCAATCGTGAAGCTGATAAGGCCAAGCGAGAACTGGTTGACGCGCATAACAGTGCACAATCTGCAATTAGTGCAGCTGAACGACAGACCGCAGATGGTGGCGATTCCCTAGACGTTGATCTGGTAAATGCTGTTGCAGATGCAAAGTCTGCACTGCGCACAGTATTGGACAACAGTGATGCAACAGTTGACGACATTCGCACAGCGACTTCTGCGTTGATTGATGCAACAATGAAGCTGGGTGAAAGCCAATATAAATCATCAGACCGTGATCAATCGCAAGCTGCCTAACAAGAAAGCAGTCAGCGCTGCTAGCGGTGCCGGCGTCAAGACAGCTACGTCAAGGCGCTGGTGAGCAACTGTTGATTCAGTTGCTCACTGCTGAGGAAGAGTATACCTGATATCACAGTCAGAAATGCAGAAGAGGGCAGTGTAAAAACTGCCCTCTTCTATTGACCAATAAATACAACTATGAAGATAACAGACATAATCGGCGAAGCCGCAGGTGTTGGTCGCGTTGTTAAAGGTGTTAATACCAGCCCCGATGTACACCCTGGTGAAATACAGCGACAAGCTGCAAAATTTAAGTTGACCGTTGATAAAAATGGTCGTCCTCCTATTGCCAGCACAAATGGCAAGGAAGTTGCCGAGGAAAGCCTCACAGAAAGCATAAACGGTCGCGAAATGTGGCGTGTGTTTACAACGCAACATCACAGTGGCATTGATAATCCAAAAATGGAAAATTGGATTAAAAACAATAACTGGGGTCTCAAAACTGTGCATCCAACCGAGATAAACGATCTTTATGCAGATGATTTACCAGATGATCCGTTTAACAGAATTATCGATTTAGATCCAGATAGAGTTAATTGGTATAAGAGAAAGCTAGAACATGGACAACGCCTACAACCTATTATTTTAGGTCCAAATGGGTCGGTCATAGATGGTAATCATCGAGCAGCAGCAGCTCAAGAACTTGGTCAGTCTATAACAGCTTTTGTACCAATGAACATCAATAATTAGACCATTTCAACTACCGTGTGGCAATCCGGTTGCTACATTTTATATTTCTTACGCCAAGAAAACCGCGTGTTCTTTAGACGCGCGGTAGTTCATACCATGTTCATGTCTAACTGTTGATATGTGAAGATCGCCTGTGGTGTTGTTAGCTGTCACTATAAAAACTCAATTATTTTGAAATCATTTCAAAATTTACAGTTGACACGGTGTTAAAAACATGTTAATGTCTGCACATTAACAAAAGACTCTAAAGGAGAGCAGCATGGAAAAGACTTTTACAATTGTTGGTGTAAGCACTTATGGTACCAATTCAAAGCTGACCAAGTTTCGCGTAGCCAACGGAGACGCTGACGCTCGCAAGAAGGTTCTTGTTCGTGCAGGTCATTATGACATTGATCTAGTTGTGCTCGATCAGCCGATGACCAAGATTGACGCTATCAATACTTACAAGGCCCAGCATCCCGAACTGGCCAATGTTCGCATGCCAAATCAAACGGACGACAAGCCTGCTGGTCCGACCAAGGCTCGCACCGTTAGTGTTAAGACATCGGGCCGCAAGATTACTGACGCTGCTAACGAACTGCTCAAGGCAGTTGAAGAAGCTTGACCAACTGAATGGTAGGCAGTAGTTCATCCTGCCTACCATTTTTTTTTAAAAGGAACTTTATGAATATTAACGAAGATATGCACGCCATTTTCGTGTGTGATTGTTTTTCACCTGAACACATGGTAAAGGTGGATTTGTATGTTTGGCCTGATGCAGATCCTGATTTCTGCATGAGTGTAACTGCCGACTTGCATCTACCTTGGTATCGCCGAATTTTGGCTGCAATCAAATATATTTTTGGTTATCCAAGTCTATCCTGGCATGATGTATTGTTAAAACCTGCCGATGTTGTTAAACTAGAAAATATTATTGCATGTTATAAAATGCAGTTAGCCAAAGCACAGAAGGAAATCTAAACATGACCAAAGAAAAACTAATTCATCATTTGCAGCATTTAAGTGAAAAACACGCCAAGCTTGATCAAGAAATTGACCGTGCAGAAGCAACCGGAGTATTTGTAGATGAAGAACTCCACGTGCTCAAAAAGCAACGGTTAGCATTGCGCGATGAAATGGAAGCAACTTCTATGAAGATCGAAACTTTTCAAAAGGTTGCTTAATCAATGCAAACTAAAGTAGCGGAATTGTGTGCAGAATTAGATACAATTCGTGCAGAACAAGAAGTGCTGCGTAAGCGTCAAGCTGAGCTTAGCACTTGATGCGGAACTTAACAAGATACTGCATGATGCAATCGATCCATTGCTGAAGGATCACTGGATTGCTAGAATCACATTGTACAAGGATTCTCCGCGTGGTTAAACTGGAAGTAATGGATAATGGGGCAATCTACGTCGACAACACACGTATCACCAATAGGTCAACAAAACCTTGGGGCGGTGCAACCATTCAGTTTTCTGCAGATGTAGAGCCCGGCGATGTAGTGACAGTTTTAACTGCAAACGGATTTGACATTGGTAAAATTGATCCTGACTATGCACAACAACAAGGTGTGATTCTAAATCATTAAAAGGATGATTTTTCATGAGGCCTGACATTGACACATGGGCATTAGATCTGTCTGAAGTGGTTGCTAGACGTAGCCGAGATCCCAGTACCAAGGTTGGTGCTGTGATTTTGCGATCGGACAACACAGTGGCTTCTGTTGGATATAATGGATTTCCTAGAGGGGTAACTGACTACCCGGAGATTTATCTAGACAAATCTCGCAAGTTGTTACGTGTGGTACATGCGGAATTGAATGCCATACTAACCAGCCGCGAACCGCTGCATGGAGGCACAATCTACGTAAGTCCGCTGCATCCTTGCAGCCAGTGTGCGGCCGCAATCATACAAAGCGGCATAACCAGGGTGGTGGCTAGGACGGACCTTGCAAGAAAATCCGCAACCTGGGAAGCCAGTTTCCACGAGGCAGGTCAAATGTTTGCAGAAGCAGGTGTGCAGGTCACAATTGACAACACTTCTGATATCGGTTAACAGATGGTATCTCACATAAAAGGACGAACTCATGCATAAAATGTTTCTACTATTTGTTACCTTGAACGGACAGCCAGTTGGTAACACCCAAATGATACAGCCCGTTGACAGCACCTGCCGGCAAGAGTTTAACATGGTAAGAGGACTAAACCAGGCCAGCGATAATGCCCACGACGGACTTTTTTATTACGGAAGCTGCGAACCAGTAAAGGACTAAAACACATGCAGCCGATAACGATAACTTACATTGCATCAAAGCTTGGCTGGCGTGTGTACGATGGATCTCAGTTCTCTTGGCACTGCTACGGAGAAAATTGCCGTTATATCGATTTCAAATGCCGGGATGACGATTGTCATACCTGGGGAGTGAGTGTGATTTTCGACACTGCTACCCTGCATATACGTGAAATCACGGGCCATGGTAGCATTTGGTCCCTCACTGAGAATGATCCTTGGAAGTGGCACGATCCACAGTTTCGAGAGGCATATCTAGAGGAATGCGAATCTCGCAAGATAATGCCTGATGTTGCGTATGATCATGTCACGTATCATGTTGTTGCAGATGAATACGAGCTGGTCAAACTGCTTGATATGATAGCCGCCTGTGACCAATAGTCTAGAAACCCTGCTGATCCGCCTACACAATGCACGTATCGCACGGGATCGTGCAGTGGGCGAATGGGGGCAGAAATATTGGACCAAGGTGATTACATATTTCGAATCCCAGCTTGCTGCAAAAAAAATGTTAGATTACAACGATCGACATATCAACAAACGTTCTTAAGATTTTACTAACAGACTACCAAACCCACAGCGGTACGAATGAGTATCAAGCTGGGGTTGACTGCTATCAAACCGAAATAGTGAATGGAACGGCGGCGACGATGTATACGGTTACATGTGATTACAGCGCCACTGGCGAAGGTAGGACGCTGATGGTATTGTACACAAGGGGGCATCCCTGGGGTCCTAATTATGACGACCTTACCAAGGACGGTCGATATTGGGCACTTGAAAACTTCAAGGAAAAGTTTGGCAATTGGTACACCATGGGTGCAAAGGTGCACGATGGTATGATCTTTGATTTTCCAGGAGCCGCGCATCTCATAAGTAATGTTCTTAAAAAGTCCCTGCAGGACTGGGAAAAAACCGCAGGCGGTTTGGAATACCATGCCTGCTTGCATTTTAACTTCGCTTAATATCGCGGGGTTTTGCTGCATTGCAGCATAAAACATGGTAAATACAGCATGCAAGGAGACCACACATGCTGAAGTATATGCTGGCAAGAATTGGCCAGATCACGATGAAGATATTTGAGCCGTTGATGATGGCGCAGCAAATACGTGCCGATCGCTATTTGAAGACCTGGGGTCTTAGGTGGAACAAAGATACCGAAACTTTTTATTAACGTTGGATCCAAATACCTATGTCAGGCCTGTTGATACGGGCAATCTCTTCGTGATCGAAATGGGCATGCAACCATTCGTGCGGTCCTAGGTTCATGGTTTTATTCTTGACCAGTTGATCAACTGATTCAAATTGCCTTGACCATGCTTGCATGAGGTTGCTAGGACCACATGCCCAAGCGTCCGATATAACGTCTGGGCCATACATGCCGTCCATGCTGATCTTGGCAGGGTCCAGATCGGATATCAATATCGGTTTTGAATATGCTATATCCCATCGGGTGCAAACTATTTGGTCAAACGTAAAACCATATCGTGCCTCATGTGCTGCTGCTAGTTTTAAGCTGGTGCATCTTCCCCAGACCTGGCTCAAGGTTCCTTTGGGTCGATGATGTTGGCTAGGATGATGGAAAGCAGCCAGCTCGCTGACCATGGTAGCAAATCTGTTTTCGTGCAAATGGTAGTTGTCAAACTGCACGGCGATAGGATTGAGCCTGGTCATGGTATGTTGTAACCAGTGCGTGCTTACAGGTTGGCTCTGCTGGTCATACCCTGGATGGGCAATTGGATCTGGACTGTTTTCTGGATGCGTGAAATGTCCCATTGAATCCATCCACGACATAGCGAAAATGGAGGTGATACAGTTTGGCTTTATCAGATACTCCTGCAATCCTGGCCAGCAGTCGTCAAAACTCCTGAAGTGTCCGTATAAACATAATGCGATTGAGGTCATCTGCTATTTAAAACGATTTCACGCTTGATGAACATTAAATTTTTGCTTATATTAAGATTAGAATGAATGAAAATGAACTCAGCGTAGAAGAAGGCTTCTACCAAACAGTGGCCGCGATGTTGGGCTGCGATGAACACGAATACCGGCCATATCCATACACGAAACGCACGCGATGGAATAGTCGCGAGCCGGGTAATGGCAGATATCCTGGGCATGGATTGGTGCGGAGGCACAGCTCAACTGGCATCTCAGTCAGCCTGCACACGCCTCGCGTGGTTGGATATTTTTCCAGCGAACAACAGTCATTGGATGCCATTAAAAATGCGCTTGACATTGCCTAGTATCGTGCTATTATGCAAATACCAACCAAAGGAATTTTTCATATGGGCTGCTGGAACAAGACGTGCGGACTGAGTAACTTGCCTATCCTGCGCGGTGAACGGACATACGTATTCGTGCTGGAACAGGTGAATAGCGTTGGGGACCATTGCTATTCAACACATCTCTATCGTCCTGTTCTGCTGCCGTTTGAAAGCACATACAACGATTATGGCGGCGGCGAAGATAGTTCGGGTATCGGCTTCGATCTGATCATGGCAGGTCTCAAAAAGAGCCTGATTGAAATGCCAGTTGGTGAAAACACGGTACATGATATTGCTGTGACCAGGGCTGCGTTTGACGAGGAACTGTTCTTTGAAAGCGTACATGAACACAGGTTGAAAACCACTGATGATTATGGCAAGCCTCAGAATATTGAGTTTACAATGTTCCGCAAGGACGTTGTTGATACCATCTTGGATACCTATGTGATTGAAGATTATGTTGGACCGGACAAGGGCACAACTGGTTACAAAAATAGTTATATCACATACAAGTTTGCAGATTTGATTGCAGACATTCCCATGTTGATTTCGGCACTTAAGGACCGTTACGCGGGGCGATATGATATGATGGGCATGGGAAGCATCGTTGTGCCATCCACGATTGACACACATTTGCGGGTATGGCTACGCAACAACGAAAGTTACAGATTTAGCAGCTTGATCTATATCAACGAACTGTTGGTTGACATGTTGGAAGCGGGCGATGATCAACGTGCATTGGAACTGTTGACCGAACATGTAAAAGCCATCTTCATCAACAATTTCATGGAAATCACCCGTAAGAGTTGGATGCCACAATGTGGTGAAGGCAGCCAATATCAGGCCCCCGATCCTTATCGTGTATTGATGGCAGCGATGGATCAGGTTCTCAAGAAGCATGAAAAATCCTAATGATGACGAATAAGGATTTGTTTATGCAAATCACTGTTTACATTGTGCATGACACGGT
>Ga0214246_1000167_pt1 | contig 18827 bp, 23 predicted proteins | sample TroBogypolimnion_41_FD_153084 | JGI IMG/M metagenome (GOLD analysis project Ga0214246, IMG submission 153084) | Freshwater microbial communities from Trout Bog Lake, WI - 29MAY2009 hypolimnion | ecosystem: Environmental > Aquatic > Freshwater > Lake > Hypolimnion/Profundal zone | place: Trout...
GTTATTAGCGGTAAGGTTACCCTTTGAGTCAATCTTAGCCAGCACTGTGTTTGATGAGTTCTGCCACTCTTGAAGATCTGCGCTCTGTGAAGCCGCACCCACAACAACCATACCGACGTTAGTAGCGGCTGTGCTTGTTACAGAGACTGCTCCTAAAGTAGAAATCGTTAATGAGTCAGTAGCACTGCTGTTAACTACAAAGTGCAAAGCATTTGAGGTAGAAGTACCAATTGCAAGATCACCGTTTGCTGAATACAAGTACGTAGCATTAGGCAACGAAAGGCTTCCAGTTCCAGAGAAAACTGAACTGTTAATACCAAAGTCACCATAGTAACTAGAGTCTGTAGACAAGTTGTTGTTAACGATTACGTCAGCAGATGCGTTAGTACCCTGAAGTGAGTTTTGGATAATCATCTGGTTGTAATTGTTCGTAGAACTTGCTGCAGTAAAGAGTGCGTTTGCAGGTGTATAGGTCAGAGAACCAACAGAAACAGAGGTTGCAGTCGCTGCACCGATATTAGGTGTAACAAGGGTAGGTGACTGAGATAGTACGGTTGTGTAACCAGTACCTGTTACAGACTGAAGAGAGAGTGTTCCAGTACCAGATACATACTGAAGACCATTACCTACAGTAACAATTCCAGAGGAACCAGTTGTTCCTTGTAGACCTGCTGTACCTGTGGTGCCTTGAGCGCCAGTTGTTCCTGTTGCTCCTTGGATACCAGTTGTACCCGTAATACCTTGGGAGCCTGTAGCGCCGATAGTACCCTGTGCACCAGTAGTTCCAGTAAAACCTTGAAGACCAATCGTACCTTGTGAGCCTGTGGTTCCTTGTGCTCCATTGGACCCTACATATCCTGCAGTTCCTTGAGAGCCTATAGTTCCTTGTAAACCTTGTATGCCCTGTGTACCAGTGGCTCCTTGGAGTCCAAGCAGACCTTGTACGCCCTGTGTTCCCTGTGCGCCTGTTGTGCCAGTTGTTCCCTGGTTACCTGTTACGCCTTGAATACCAAGTAAACCTTGAGACCCTGAATTTCCTTGGGTGCCTTGGGTGCCTTGAGTACCTTGGGTTCCTTGGGTTCCTTGGACTCCTTGAGTTCCTTGGACACCTTGAAGTCCTTGTAGTCCCTGCGTACCCTGTGCTCCAGTAATTCCCTGAAGACCTTGAGCACCTTGAGTACCTGTAAAGCCTTGTAAACCGTTAGTTCCTTGGACACCCTGTATACCTTGTAGACCTTGCGTTCCTTGAACTGCGTAAGCAACTTGGTTTGCAGTAATAATGACGCCAGGAGTTACTGGAGTTGTAGGAGTGGTTCCCGCAGCAATGGTGTCAATTTGAACAAGAGTGGATGAGGCTGTCCACATAAATTGAATGTAATCGCCAGCATTAAGGCTTAGGTTGATTGGTGCATTGGCAATAAACTGTCCAGTTCCGCCATGCCCTGTGCCTGGGATACCAAACTGTGAGGCTGAGTCTGCAATGTCTGCACCGTTCTTACGAAGCCAAACAGTTGCTACATCCCCATTAGAGTCAGTACTAAAGAATTGTAAAGAGTACTGGATGTTATAAACACCAGTGTAAGCAAAGGTAAGTCGGTTACCGCTTACAACACTAATTCCTGTAGAGTTTGGGTCAGAGTTACCGATTGCAACTGGGTATGCAGTTGTTGTGCTAGATATTGTCTGAGTGGTGATATCGTAGAACGATCCCCAGTAAGCAATTGTTCCACCAGCGCCTTGAGCACCAGTAATACCCTGGACACCTACTCCGTAGGTCTCAGTGAAGTTGATGGCATCTGTACCAATGCGGATAGATCCGTCAGAGTTCTCTAATCCGTAGTTAAGTTGAATCCAAGCAGTTCCCTTGTAGGTTGTTCCGTCAGTAACGTAAACATAGTCGCCTTCTTCAACCTGACCAATGATGTGGTTGTCGTAGTCGGTAGCACGTGTGAGCAACCATGTAGAGGTAGAAGAGCCTGTGTTTGTTACAGTGTAGATACCGTTTTGAATAGCATTTGATTGACCATTAATAAGAACGCGGTTTCCAGCATACGGAGTAAACCCATCAATAACAAGGGCGCCATTTGTTGATGCAGCGATTGTTGCACCTACACCATAGCCGTTTTCTACATCAGCAGTTCCAGAAGTGTATGTAGCGCCATTTCCTAATGGTGAGTTTTGAACGGAGTGAACAGACTGGTGAGCGTTTTGGTTTGAAGGGTTACCTTGCATACCTTGAAGGCCTTGCAAGCCCTGTACACCTTGGATGCCTTGCGTACCTTGTACGCCTTGCAGTCCTTGAGGACCTTGCAGTCCTTGTACACCTTGGGTACCCTGTGGTCCTTGTAGTCCCTGTGTACCTTGTACACCCTGTGTGCCCTGATTGCCTTGGATGCCTTGCGTACCTTGAGGTCCTTGTAGACCCTGGATACCTTGGGTTCCCTGTGATCCAATAGTGCCTTGTACCCCTTGCACTCCCTGAGTTCCTTGTGGGCCTTGGACTCCTTGTACTCCCTGAGTTCCTTGAACACCTTGCAGTCCTTGTGTTCCTTGGATTCCTTGAGGCCCTTGAATTCCTTGTGTGCCTTGAGTACCGTCAAAACCTTGTGTACCTGTGGCTCCCTGTGCTCCTGTGGTGCCTTGTGAACCAGTTACACCCTGTGTACCTTGGGGACCTTGAACGCCCTGGATTCCCTGGATTCCCTGGGTTCCTTGAACTCCTTGTAGTCCCTGAGTTCCTTGCGTACCTTGGATATTACCAATTAAATACCACGTACTAATTCCAGCGTTGTACTGCCATGTTGTGCTGTTTGTTGTTTGATAATAAAAATCGCCATTAGCAATACCAGGAATTGTAGATAGAGGATCTGAAGAACCTGTAAACCACTCAGTTCCACGAGTACCCTGCGTACCTTGTACGCCTTGCAACCCTTGGATGCCTTGGATTCCTTGTGTTCCTTGAACACCCTGCAAACCCTGTGTACCTTGTACGCCTTGTGTTCCTTGCGTTCCCTGGACACCTTGCAAACCTTGCATTCCCTGCAAGCCTTGAATTCCGTCCGTACCTTGCACACCTTGAAGTCCTTGGATACCCTGAATACCAGATGCATAAACTTGATCATTCCAGTACGTTACACCATCACCTACTTTGAACTTTCCAGTGTCAGTTTCTAAACCAAGTTCACCGATAGCAAGAAGAGGGTTGGCAGATGACCAGTTGGCGGCAGTATCACGCCTAAATTGGATTTGAATAGCCATTTTAGTATTTTATCCTCATCCTGTCGCTGTGCCAGCGTCAATTGAAGTAATTCCACCGTAGTTAGAAGTGGCATTACCGCCGTCTATTTCGATTAGGGCAGATCCTGCATCACCTTGAATACCTTGTGTTCCTTGTACTCCATCAAATCCTTGTACACCCTGTATTCCTTGAGTGCCCTGTACACCTACACCAGTTACCCAGGTAGTTCCATCAAATGTGTAAAGAAGACCTTCAGTGGTATTAAAGTAGAGGTCGCCAAGGGACGGACTGCTTGGCGCAGAGGCCAGATGCAGTACGTTGAGTGGTGTTAAAAACCGACGACTCATTTACGCCCTTCTAGGTCGTTAACCTACAACTACAACTCGGAATGCGTTTGAAGATGGGGCTACAGCAAACGAAACTGTAAGTGTGTCTGTTGTTGTATGAGCAACGTCTGCAAACACTTCAGCCTTTGTTGTGTTGTCGTAGATTGTTACAACAACATCGTAAGTGCTAAGTGAGTGAGTAACTGTAAACGTTGTGTTTGTTCCATCTCCAACGTTAGTTGCATACTTCTTAGCAATTGCAGAGTAATCAGTTACCTGAAGGGCACCAGTAGATCCGTTGAACTCAAGACCTGTACCAGCGTTAACACCGATACCACTTGAAGTAAGTTGAAGACCTTCGGTGCCTTGAACAACCGCAGAGATTGTGTTTCCAGAGATGGAGATTCCGTCTCCGCCAATGTACGCTCCGCTACCAGAGAACTGAGTAAACTCAACTGGATCTGTGCCGATCTTGATATCTTCGTTTGTACCTGTTCCCTCATTGGTAAGAACCCAACCAGTTCCAGCAGAAGTACCTGCTGATACGAAGTAGAAGTTTCCATAATGAAGTTCATCTAGTGAGGAGTTATCTTCGTAGATTGAACGAGTAAGAGTAACGTTAGTACCATCATTTGCAGTAACTGTATAGATACCGTTTTGAGTAGCAGTAGACTGATAGAACAAACCGACACGATCGTTTACTTCATCGGTATCGCCTGTAGCAGTATCAAGGGCGGATACAGTAGTTGTAAACGTTGCACCAACTCCAAGACCGCCTGATGCGTCTGTGGTTCCATCAGTGTACGTACCTGTTACGTTTACAAGTGCTGCAGCATCAAGGGAGTCCCTGATACGAAGACCCTGTGCAACTCCGTCTACGTAGTGCTTAGTAGCAGCATCTTGTGCATCTACTGGGTCTGTAAGGTTCTTGATGCGAGCGCTGTTAGCCTGGATGTTTCCACTTGATGGATTAAGAGAAACATCTCCATCGTTTGACTCAAGTTCAAGGGCGCCTGTAATAGCAGTTAAACGAAGAGAACTGTCAGACTGCGCTGCAATAACACCTTGCTGAGTTCCTGAACGCCAGTACGAGGTCTTTTGAACCTGGATCTCACTGTTAAGGAAAAGTTCGGTTCCAGAAACGTTAAAGTTAGTTGTATCAACAGACTGCAAGTATTGCTCAGAAGAGGTGATGTAACCTTGAGATGTAGCAGTTCCTGCAGCATCAAAGTAAGAAGAAAGATCAGATGCAAGAGTGCTTGCATTGATTGTAAGTTCTCCAGAAGTTACAGTGAAATCAGATGAAACAGAAGTGATGTACGCTGCAGAGGTAATATCACCAATAGTTGCTACCTGGTTAGAGGCACCCGCTCCAGAGTCAATTTCGTTGTTCCAACCAATATAAACCTTACCTGAGTTTCCATTTGTAGTAGAACCTGTGTAAAGAATAATGTTACCGTTTGAGTCATTAGCACCTGCACGAAGCGCAAGGTCTCCAGAAGATTCAAGGTGAAGGGCTGGAGAGGTTGAGCCATCGCTGACAGGTGCAGGGTTAACAAACAAGAAACCTGAAGGTGTAGAGTTTTCAGAGGAAATGTTTACAAAACTGTTGATGTTGATAAGACCAGTGGCACTTGTAAACGTTCCATTGCCATGGTAGTTATCGTTGATGTCTCCAGCAGAATCTACTTCAAAAACGGTGGTACCCGTTGTGGTCTGTACGCTAAGTACGCCGCCATCGCCTGTTCCACCAAGGGTAAGGCTGTTATCGATGTTTACTTCATTAGGAAGACTGAGGGTAATGTCTCCCGTTGTAGTAGATACGGAGATCTGGTTAGTTGTACCAGAAACAGAGTTTACATAGGTAGCATTTCCTGGAACACCGATCTGTACCCAGGTGCTTCCGTTATCGAGGAAAAGGGTTTGGGTGTCTGTTGTGGCGTAGACACGGCCAGCGTTACCTGCAGATGGTCGAGAGGCAGCGACGCCGTACTCGATAGCACCGCCGATTGGAACCCAGTTCGTGCCATTGTATACTCGGAGTTCATTGTGGGCAGTGTTGTAGTAGATGCCACCAGAACCGTACCCTGAAGGGTCAGAGGCAAGATTTTGAATCTTTGCATTCTGAAGTTCTAGACCTGTTAAATCTATAGGCGTGAAAAATTTACGAGCCATTATGTCTCCTTAAGACAGATATGCGGTTCCGCTAAACGCTGCTAAAAATGTGACCCGTATATTGTTACTGTCTATATAATCGATTTCGCCCTCACAAATTGCACCAGATGAGTCAAGTGTAGTGACGTTAGGATAAAAATTAAGGTTATGTGCAATACTCCATGTAGCACTTGGGCTGTACTGGGTGTATGCGTATGCAAAAGGCTTGTCTGGACCTAAAGGGCCTTGAAGACCCTGTGTGCCTTGCGTCCCCTGTATGCCTGCCGCTCCACCCTGACCAGGACGTACAACAATTGGTCCCTGGGTTGATTGGATGACATTTTGAACAGAGACAACTACATTGATAGGTGCAGGTACGTTTACCTGTACAGAGCAAGCGCTGCAGCCACAACCTTCGGCATGGCTCATGAAACAGTTGCCCTTGGCGTTGTAAATACTGCTCCACGCATGTAAGTCTGCTCGTAGGTAGAGTCAGACGAAGACTTTGCACGAATATCCCAAAAGGATAGTTCTGGAAGCAAGGTAGTTTGAATGTTGGTCAAAGATAGTTTTAACTGATCTGTATGACCGTCTACATGCTCGACAGTAAATGCCACAAGTGGGATGTCATCACCAAAGACAAGGTGGATCTCAGATGCCCATGTATACGCAGTTGTATCAAATGGGAAGGTGAGAGTAACCTCAAATGAATCTCCCTCGTACATGTTGAGGTCGTAGTTAGGGATATCAGTTGGAAATTCTTGGCTTCCATATGTAGGCATTGGCAATAGAACACGTTGTGGCATGGATGTATCATCCACTTCTTGCGGCAAGTAGATCGGAATGTAACGGTTTGTTGACTTTGCAATACGACGCAGTTGAAATACGTCGATCTTATAAAGACCAATACCAAGTTGTGAGCAAAGTTCTTTGTATTGTTCTTTACGCTCTTGTACCATGTTCATGACTTGGCGATAACGTTCAGAACGGGGAATCATTACGCCATCTGGGGCTGTAATATCAATGTCAAAAGAAGCATCGTTAGCAAGGGTGTACATAGCCAAAGTACAGGCATAAATGACCACAGGGTATTCTTCAACACCAGGAAGTGAGGCTAAGGATACAGGTCGTCCAAATGAGTCTGCATGGTTTGCAGTGTGCTGAGTAAATGCATCATTGACAAACTGGCAAATCTCTTGGTTAGTAAAGTAGCGGAAGTACGTTCCCGCAAAGATGATTGGGGCAGCAGATGCAGGTGCTGTATCAAATGTTACATACCCTGTCTCTTCTTCTACAGTGACTGTAGTGGAGACATCAGACCCGTTAACATGGACGATAAGTGTCTCACCGTCAATAGGGCTATAAGGAACAAGAAAACGAACTGTTGATCCATCCCCTGTTGCTTGATAGACAAAGGACTTACCAAAGTCGCCCAACTCATCACGAAGGCGACTAGCCAAGTTTGTTAATGTAGCCACTAAACCTCCGAAAACTAGATGCGTTTATTATCTACTGTAATGACAATTAAATCCGCATAAAAAAGGCCTAACCCCAACTGGGAGGAGGGCGGGAACCAGTTGAGGTTAGACTAGTAGCGACGTCTATTTAGTTTGGACGCCAAACATATCCAAGTTGCTCAAGGTACCCTGCAAGACCTGCAGGTACGCGATACTTGACACCAGCCTTGAATGAATAGTGGTTTCCTACTCCGTATGTCATGTCAGTAATATCATGCTGTGTACGGATAACAACGTAGTCGTTGTTTACACTAACACCAACGTTCTCAATCTCATCAAGAACCAATGGTGCATCAGGGTGCTTTGGGTCAAACGTATCGTGCTTAATACTTTCATTTTCAGCCGCATTTGCAAGAGAGATCTCTTCTGAGCGGGCCTGTTGTTCTTTGATGCGAGCCTTTGCTGCTTTTTCTGCTGCATGTCCTGTCGCGTCTAGAGGACTTGTTGGTGTGTTTGCCACGATGTCTTTTTCCTTTTCTAGTTAGTTAGTTAGTGATGGCTGTGGGCCAAAGAAGGAGTATGACCCACAGACACTACTTTTTTAGATATTTTATAGCCCGTTTTAATCGGTCTACATCATCCTCAAATTGTCCTAATCCTGAGTTACAGGGGTAACAGAGGAGTCCTCTTACTTTTCCTGTTTCATGATTATGGTCAATATGTGGGGTAGAACTAAACTCTTTTAAACAAAGAACACATTTATTTTTTTGCTTAATCAACAACTCTTGGTAGGTTTGTCGATCTAAACCGTACTTCTTTAATCTTTGCCAGTCTGCGTTAACTTTGGCGCAAGCCTTACAGATTCTTTTTCCTCGCCATAAAGACGTGTTGCTGTCGTCATACGGATGTCCTTTCGGACAATGTGTTTTGCGACTATTTGCATATCCTTTCGGAATACGCCTTTTTTGCATTGTCTTTTTTCTGCAAGTTCTACAAATTCTTTTGGACTTGTAGTAGTACGTGTTTTGCTCAGTAAACTCGTGTCCTGCTTTACAGTGAGTCTTCATTCTTTGCCTATCACTAAGGGGCTATTACACCCCTTAGTGTAAGACTAATTCTTACAAATTAGTTATTAATTTGTATAAACTTTAACGATAGCCTGGTCGGTGATAACACCAAGACCCCAGATTGCGTACCAAGCAAGAGCGTGCTCACGACCGAAGTCAAGAACGCCACCATCGCGAAGTTCAACTGGAAGGCTGATTGCGTGACCAAATGCGTTGTCACCGATCATGATTGACTCATAAACAGTTGCAGCAGTTGTGTTTGAAGAACCGCCGTTTGGATAAGCAGATGCTCCAACGTTCTCTGGGAATCCACCTTCACCTGGAGCGGTGTTAGCATCAACTGGAACAGATGTTGAAGAACCTGGTGTACCAACGTAGTTGCTGTAATCGATAACAGAACCAGATGAGAATGAGTTCACCTGTGTTGTTTCGATGAAGACTACATCGTAGATACGTCCAATTTCACCGAGCATGAAGTTACCTGGTGCAGCGTACTTTGTAACCTCGATGAACTCAGGGTTTGTACGGATGTCACGAGATTGCTTTGGGTGAATGAACTGAACATAGGTCTCGCCCAAGCGAGGGATGTTCTTTGATGCGAGGGTAAGAGCAGCATCCTTAACAGCACCTGTAGACAACTTGAAGTTACCTGTTAGGCCTGAGATTGATGTTCCAACTGTACCTTCGTTGTACCAGTCGTTGATGCCTTGAAGACCTGTGCGATCGTAACCAAATACTGCTGATGTTGCAGCAGAAAGGGTGTTACGAGCCTGGAGATCAAGGTATTGAGCCATGTGACGGCCAAGAAGACGTGAAGCAGAAGCCATAACGTCATCGAATGAAGAGTTGAGAAGAAGTTCAGAAACAGCAACGCCGTAACCTTGTTCTGCAACTGTGATTGCGATCTGCTCTGCTGTTAGAGCGTTTGTTGTCATACGAACACCTTCTGTAAGAGGTGTTGGGTTGACAGCAAAGTTCTGGTAACGAAGGAAGTTCACGCGAAGACCAGGAGAAACTCCTAGTTCAGTCTTCTTTACTGCGAACTGCTCGAAACGAAGAATTGGCATTGCCTGGAACAAAATTTCTTTTGACCAGATTGTTTGAATTGCTTGGTTCAGGCTTGAGTTTGAGCCTGAGTACGCTGTTGGTGCGCCCGCGAGTTGCGAGGATCCTGTAATAGCACTTGCCATGTTAGGTCAAGTCCTTTCTATAGTTGAGGTTGGGTTCTTAGTTTCCGAAGAGACCTTGACCACGATTGCTGGCTGCTTGTCCAAGTAACTTGGCACGTTGTTTCGCATAGTCTGCCACTGACATGTCCCGAATTGCGTCGGGTGAGTACGATCGTTGTTCCGAATCATTATCGAGAGGTCCACTAGCAGGGGCTGTAATACGAGCACCTACCATTTGTTGCTTGTTTGCTTGAACAGTCTGCATGACATCTTGCATGATTCCTGCAGACTTCTCTTTAAGAGAAGCGATGCTTTGTTCAATCTCATCTTGTGTATTACCGTTGATCAAGTCGATAAGTTGAGGAACGATTGTTTCACGCTCTTCCTCTAGTCGTGCTTGGCGATAATTCTGGAGTTCTTGGAATTCGCGTTCCTTTTCAAGCATTGCGAAGGCGCGTTCTCTTTCAAGACTTTCATGCTCAAAACGAGCATTCCATTCTTGCTCCTTCTTAGCGAGGAGTTCCTTAGCAGAAAGTTCTTCTTCTTCTGCAGCCTTTTGCTTTGCTAGACGATCTGCTTCGTATGATGCCTGTTCAGCATTTTTACGAGCGATCTCATCTTCGCGTTCCTTTTTAAAAGTCTCTACTTCACTCTTGAGTTTTTCCATTTGTGAGTACAACTTTGATTTTTCTTGCTCACGAGCCTTGGCAATGTCCTCAGCGGTAAACGCTGCAAGAACTGATTCGGCTTGTTCCGCACCTGTTGGTACGTTTTGAATTTCTGCAATAACAGGATCTACCTGTGTATTTGTTGCAAAAATATCTTCTGCATATCCGTTGTTGGCCATAGTTGGTCACCTATTTTTCTTGTCTCGTTGTCCGAATGCCTTACGGCGTATCCCTTGATTTCTTACAAGACTATTGCATTACATATTGTCGCAATTGTCTCGATATACTCTGATTTATTATCAGAATCCTATTCGTCTCGGTCGACGTTACTGCGTTGTGGCTCTTTAGTTCCGTACGCATCCGTCACGAGTTGGTTACGAATTGCAGCCTCATCCTGTTCAACCATCATTTGGTTTTCTTGTTGGGCTGGATCGTTTACACTTTGAGGGGTTTCAGGTCCAAGAATCCCATCACCCATGATGTCTCCATCACCAAGTTCAGTTGGCTGTAAAGGAATGGCGGAGCCATCTGGCCCTGGCATCATTCCTGTCATATCCATGATTTCCTTTTGGATCTGAATCTTAAGAAGTTGTAGGGCACCGTCTGCCTTAGCATCGTTCATGATCTCATCACGGATCTCTTGAAGTTTGTTTTCAGGGAACTCTTCTCCAAGTGCGCGAAGTGCGCCTTCCTTAGACTCTAATCCAGCAGACATCTTTGCTTGAATTTCATTGAGAATGATCAACTTGTCAAGAGGAAGTGGTGGTGGGAACTGTACGTAGTTTTGGTACGTAAGTGGGTCATTAGGATCTAAACGATCATACTGTCCAGGCTTAATTGGACCATCAACGTCTGGGTTGTATAAGAATGTTTCTGGCTCTTTAAGGGACAACGTACGAAGAATAAGTTCGTTGATACGCTCGATGCCTTTTCCGTATTGAACCTTCTTCTGCTCATAACGGTTCATCAAAGGCTGGTACTGGATAGAAAGTGCTACACCAGATGTATTAGAGATAGGTTGAACCTGTCCAAGAGCAGACTCTGGAACATTCATCATTTCGTGCATAGAACGCTTGAGTAGTTCTAGGTATTGAAGAGCGCCGTTAATTCCGTCTGCTCCACCATCAAGGTTGAATACTTGGGCGTCTTTTGGAAGACCGCCCCATACCTTGCTCGCACCCTTTTCAAGGTTGGAGGCTTTAGCACCGATGATAACTGTAACTGGAGCAGCGTGGTAATTGATGATATCTGCTACATCAGTTGAAATTTCGTTGTAAGTACGGTTAATGGTAATAATGTCTTGACAGTCTGAAAGACCCCATGGAGAACCTGTAACAGGCATATTAGGAATATGAACAACTGGAATCAATCCGATTGGATTAGGGCGGGAATCGATCAACTCATCGTTGATATATTCCTCGATCATGTCATCGGTAAGAATTTCTGTATACGTAAATACTTGACGAGTTCCTTCTAGTGAAGTTCCCCAGAAACGGTACTTCTGCTTAAAACGTAGAAGACGAGTACGGTCATGCGGGTGGAACTCAGGAAAAGCAAACGCAGAGTTCATCGGAAGGATACGCACACGTCCTGGGTGTGTATGCCCTGCAGAGTCTAACCAGGCTTCTTCATAAGCAATCTTTACAAAACAGTCACCTGTAACTCCACCTTGCTGTGCCATTTCAAGTAGAACACGCATCTTGTCGTTATCTACTTCCCATACACGCTCTAAACGTGCTGGAACAATGGCTTCAGTGGCTTTAGGGGATCTAAATGAAATACCTTTAGCAAAGGTAAAACGTGCAAGATAGTCAGTAAATGCACGGTAATAGTTAAACGTCATTTGTGATTCGCCAGTTTCACGGCGATAACCCCAGGCATGGCCTAGGTACATTGCAAAGTTTAGTGAGTAACGGTTAAGACGAGGCCCGTGAACTTCAAACTCTTCATCAGCGAGTTCTACTAGTCCTAATGGTGAAATCGAGATTGTTAAGTCAGACGATGCCGCTCTATACGACGGTGGACTAAAATCAAGATATGACATTATTTCTTACCCTTTTTCTTATCGCCCTTTTTTAACTCTTGTTTTTTCTCAAGAGCCTTATGCCTTGAAGCATCAAACTTCTTTTGATGAATCTTTTTCATACGGTCATCTTCATGGGTCTCAACAAACTGACCGCCAAGTTCTATGTAGCGACTATGAACCCAGTGACTTGCACCTGGTGAAGGAAAAGTTGCATACTTAGCCTTAGCCTGTGCGATGATCATCTCGTACAGTTTAGGGTTAGCAGGCTTTTGCATTTATCCTCCATAGATAACTCGATAGCCCCCACACTAATGTAGGGGCGTATCGGTGTCAGGCTTAATTAGTCGTTGACGACTGTTGCAGATTGACGTGCTGTCTTTCCGCCTGAACGAACTGCAGTTTCAATTGTGGCTGCTGAGTAGTCATTCATTGTTCCATGAGCAAACTCGCCTAGGAATGTTGGTGCTTCAACCCATGAGGCTGATCCGACGTGTGCACGCTCTGAGAGAGTCTCTGCAGCAGTCTTCTGCCAAACTGGGGCGTTGCGGTTTGGGCGTCCTGGCATTGTTGCTTGACCAGAAGCCATACCCTTTTCAAAATCATTTGGAACGTCTGTATCTGTTGCGATACCCTCTTCAAAGCGAAGTGGTCCACGACGAACGTCGTTTCCTGCTCCCTTGATTTCATAGTTCTGAGGAGAGCGTTCTGGGAAACGAGGTGCTGGTGAGATTGTCATTGTTACTCCTTAAGGATGTATTAGCAAAGGCCTTTTGCTTAGTACATAGTTTCCACCCTTAACGAGTGTGTGTGTTGCTAATTAGCGTGTTTTTTTACCTAAAGAACACATTGGTAGAGACGCTTACTTCAGGCATCACCAGTTCTTGGGTCAAAGAACAGGCAATCGATAGGGAGTCAGCAAAGTCATCGTGAGAGTACGCCTCATCAGGAGCAGCCGCCGCAAAGTTAGGTCCTTTGTAAGTAACTTCAAGATCGGTCATTTGCTGGTAAAAACGCTTCCAAGTACGAAGTCTACGAGTCTTAGCATGGGCAGGCCATGTGATCATTTTACGTTGAATCAAAGCCTGAAGGTGCTTCCACCTCTTAGATTGCTCACTTGGGCTAGAGGTAAGGGCTACAACTTCAGAGCGTGGCATCAACAATTTTAAACGTTGAGCCACAGCATCGCCTACACCGTTGCCGTCTACTCCTACGGCAAGTACATCGTAGTTTTGTAAGAAGTTAACGATCTGGAAGTACTGTTCTTCCCAGTCATCTCCTTGCATCTCTAACCAGTTGAGGATTCTGTGTTCAAAATAACCGAACTCATCGGGGCGTTCCCAGTCAACAAACACAACAGTGACTACAGTTGAGTCGGTTTTACGTGCTGGGTCAATACCTACTACTACAGGGGTTTTGTGCCAAGACTTTACTAACTCGGCAGATGTGTCTCCCAGGTCATCCATGATAGTAGAGGTAACAAACATGCCTCGCTCAAGAAGCCACTTACAGTTGTATGACATCTGAAACTCATCGGAGTCTTCACCGATTCGAAGCATCTCTTTACGGATAAACTTCTCGTAGTTGGATTGAATCTTTGCAACGTCTTTCCAATCCCATTGAAAGTGGTTTTGCCGTGAGTTCTGGGTTGTTTGTCTACGCTTGTTTAGTTGAATAGACCTATAAAAGTTGTTCTTAGAAGTAGTTGGTGTCCCTGTTTTTACCATAGTACCTGCGTAGTACGCGAGCATTGGGGAAATTGACTTTGATACAACGAAGTCGTCTGCTTCTTGACACTCATCAATGACGATAAGATGGAAAGACTTAGACTCAATCTTAGCGCGAGGGTTAGCGGTCATCATTGTGATGGTAGAACCAGACTTCTTAAGTTTAATTTGTCGAGTTACTCCGCCGACACGTGCAGCGCTATCATCGATCTCAGGGTCTCCTAGTATCTCTAGGGCACGTTCTGAGGTTAGTCGAGTAACTGTACGTCCAAAAAGAGTTTCAGCCTGACCTTCGGTAGGAGCAAAAAGACCCACCCAAATACCATCTTTAAATTTACCCAATAGATCTGGATATAGTTTTGCAAGTCTAGGTAGAAGGATCATAAGTGTGGCTACTGTATCTGCCACTGTTTCAGACTTTCCTGACTGACGAGAGGCCAGGGCGGTGATCTCTTCACCATCATTGATAATTACAGACTCGATAATACGACGAGCCAAAGGCTTTTGGTACGGGTGAAGGTCATGGCCTACAAGTACCTTTAGAAAATCCATGATCTTTTCGATCAACTTGTTAACGAACTCTTGCGACAGTTCGTCGAGTTCAACTTGAGAGTCGCCTTCTACAGGCTTGTCTTCATCAGTTAAGTAGAACTCTGGATTGATTTCCTCAAATTTGTTCTCGTCATAGTTTTCCATAGTTACAGTGTATGCTCAGATCGTCTCTTAAGTTCCTTAGCGATAGCATAGAATGCTTCTGCTCCCATAAGTACTTCTTCTAGATCGTCTTTACTCTGCTCCCTTTGCCAAATTGTAATATGTCGACCAATCGTATGCATCGACTGCTCCATCCACATTATTAATTCGGGCGTAGAGATCTTCGAGACTCTCTTCTCCACTTTCGTCTGGGGCTGGAACCCATCCTGCTTCTTCTTTAAAATCATCGTATGTTACTTCCCTTATTCCGAGTAGTTCTTCAACTTCTTGTTGTTCCTTTACTCCAGTCCATTTACCAAAGACTAACGCCATATAGTTAGGAAGTCTTAGTATTAGGGGAGCGGCTGATCGATATGGTTCTTCAGATTCTTGAGTCCAACCACGTGTTACCACTTTAGTTCCCCAAGTATAAGGGAAGTTAGTGTATTGAATAAACCTGTGTTTACCGATATTAATGAGCCGATTCTTACGCATCTATCTCCGTTTGGTATTGAGTGGCTTAAACTTAGCACCTTTAGATTGAATTTGGGAAGTTCTTGCCAATTTGTAAAACGCCTTACGTGCAGTGGCAGAAATCTTAGTAACATCTGCAAGCCCGCGAGGGTGAAAGTCTAAGTATTTATAAATGTACTGACCCTTGGATACACGGGACTTAAAGGCGGCCCATTCAGAGGGGCTGCACTCATAGTAGTTATAAAAAGTTCCGTCTCTAAATACAACGGTAATCTTCTCTTCTTCAGCATCATACCCTGCAGCAACTGTGCGAGGACGTTCGTGGTTTGTCGTTGAAGTAGGTACCACAGTGAGTTGAGCAGGGGATTCATCCTCGTCTAACTGAGCACCGTACGATCCAGGGATGATAGGATTTTCTTCACCATTGGTGACGTCTTCCCATTGACGTTGGTATGAAAGTTCTGTTGGCATTCCTGCCATGTTGTTGTACTCTACTTGACCCTCGTAGTGCTTCATAGTGTCGCGAATACTGATGATCTCTTGAAACTCACCAAACTCTGCGGTCTGGGCAGTTGTTGGTAATCCTGCAAAAGGATTAGCAGCACCTGTTATTTTGGCAATACCTTCGCTTTGACGTGGACCAAAACCGTAGAAGGCTCCCAGTTGTTCTTGGGCAGACGGAAGCGCTACACGGGTTTTCCGCATAGCGCTACCACCTGTTGGACGCTTGTTAGGCATTAGACCCTATTAGGCAAATGGTGTGATTGTAATCGCAGCACCTGCTGAGATGCTAGAAGCACCAGCAGCAACGCTTTGAGTCTTAATGGTTCCAGACAAGCCTGCGGCTGTTCCTGAAAGTCCTGTAAGAGACAAAGAAGTTGTAGGAGTTGTTCCAACTACAAGTGTGTTGGTAGTTGTAGACGAATCTACAACCCATGTTCCATTTGCTGTTGCATCTACAGAGGCTACGACAACAAGTTGACCTGCTGAGAAGCCGTGTGAAGTAGATGTAAGAGACAATAGGTGTGAACCTGATGTACGACTTGCAGCGGTAACTGTCTTTGGAGAGTTAGTTGCTGCTCCTGCTGTTGTAATTGTCATTTCAACATCTTGGAGTGTGTCTTGTGCAATTGCTGTAGTCAAGCCAATAACAGAAGGAACTGTGATGTAGTCAACTCCACCTGATTGAGTTCCTGAAGTGTTTGGAGTATAAAGTGGGAAACCATTCCATGCATCTTCTGCAATGTTGTGGGTGTCCATACCGTAGGTAAGTTTTGATCCTACAGGACGAACGTCATTTGGTTGAAGAGGCATGTTGCCCCATACGAAATCAACTACAACGTTTCCTGCGGAATCGAGGAGGTGACCATCATTATTTGTAGCCATTGTTAAATCCTTTCACAATCATGATTGGTTAATTCGGTCTCTAGAAGTACTTCTTCGCAGTCGCGACATCTGAAGAAGCGTACATTGTCTAATCCTACGTGTAAGGAGTCGGGGTGTTGTTCCTCGTGTTCCATCCTTGGTTGGGCTAGAACTTCAGGCGAAAACGGTCCTCTAGGGCTGTGCGCTACTGATGGTACAGCATGACCCTGCACCGCGAACTTGCGAATGATAGGCATTTTATTCTGCCTTCTTTGGTGCGGCTTTCTTCTTAGCGACTTTAGGCGCTTCTACTTCTGCTTTAATAGCAACTTCTGGAATAGAAGAAATTGCAGTTAGACTATCTGCTCTATCTGCTTTCCACTGCTCTGTTGTTTCTAGAAGGCCAGCACGTTTGCGCTTATCAAGAAACTGAGGAAGGTGGTTTGGGCAATAATGAACGCCTACCTCTTTAGTAAGTCGGTATACGTAATGGGATGGCTTATCGCAGTTTGCACAAGTCATGGGTATTGCTCCAATCCAAGTCCTACGTCATAGCCACCAGTCATTGGTCCTGGACGTGATGGCTCTGGCATAACTTTATCTAATCCTACGCGTTGTTCGTCTGAGACGTCTGGATGTTGCGCCAATGCTTGGGCGCGAGTCCAAAACTCTGGTGGATACATTCCAAAGTTTCGAAGTATCTGACCATGTGTAACAAGTACAGGCTGTTGTGCTGTTTTTATAGCAAAGTCCAGCATGTGTTTATCTTGAGCGGTCAGTGGAGGTACACGAGTGTTATACCCATCAAAAAAGTGGGTATACGAGTCATCATCTCGACTGATCTCTCCAGCCATTGTTACTTCTTTTTAGGTTGGGTTCCTGGAGCAGTTGGCTTAGCGCCGCGTGGCTTAACAGGTACCTTGGTTGAAGATGAGGAAGACATTCCAAATGACTGTGCTGGTGTAGTTGTTGTTGCTTTGTTCTTTAGTGTTCCTGGCATGGGTGCTCCTGTATTAGATGGGGTAATGTATGAACCACGTTTACGATACCCAGGTACTGGTGCTCCAGTACTTTGAGGTGTCGGTGTTGGCCTGTGTGCCATCTGCATACTAGTAGCAGTTTCTTGCGCCTGCTCGGTATACTTCTTATGAACTTTAGGGTCTGTAAAATTCATACGCTTTGTATTAGGCAACTTGTACGCAGCCCAAGCAATGGGGTTAAAACTACTATCTGCGATTGGCATGCTCATGGCTTAATTCTCCTCTAAATCATCGGAGATTGGCTCGTCAACGTCATGCGGGATTCCTAAGTGGTCTTCGATCTTTATCATACGCTCAATGACGTTTTCAAAGATACTTATAACGCGCTCTTGGTTGGCAAACAGTTTGTCCACTACATCTTTGGTGGATTTACCGCCATTATTGCTTAGTTCTCCATCTAACTTGTTCAACCGCTCCATGACACCAGGTGTACGGTCTCTTCCTGGCTCCTCTGGCTCGCCTGACCAATCCCTCATGAACTTGTCCACCCATTCACTAAACTTCTTGACCTTTGTATGAAGCGGTTTAAAGATCTGATAAATTGCAACGATGGCGGCAAGGACGCCGCCTATCGCTGTCAACGTGATGGCTGTATTGCTGTTCATGAAGTTACGAGACTACTTTGCTGGATCTACTGGTGCGTCAGTTGCTGCGTCTACTGCCTTGGTTGCGTCTGCAACTGCAGTGCTTACTGCCTCTGTAACGAGTGGTGTTGGAAGGTTTGTGTCCTTGACGATTGTGTTAACAAGGCTCTTTTGATTAACTTTAGCAAGTGCTGGACCAACAAGTCCTGCTGCAAAAGCAAGTACTACAGACTTGTATGAACGATGTGCATGTGCGTCTTCAACTGCCAACGCAAATGCTGAACCTGCTGTTACGTAGATGTAGTGCTCGATGTATGCTTTTGTCTTTTTGCTGAGTTTCATGTGTCTCCTTAGGTAAGCCCTCTAGAGAATTATGGCAAACAGGTTCTAGAAAAGAAGATTAAATAGGGCGCCAGTTTTTGTTTACAACCTGAGAATCATTTGTAGAGTAAGAGTTCACTGACTCTCCCTCAATACCCTTTCCTGGACCTGACCAAGTAACAACAGAAGGATTGGCTACAGATTTAAGCATAGGTTCAACGTATTGAAAATGTTGCTTGATACTTACACGGTTATTGATCTTAAGAACTTTACGATTAAGTTGCTTACTCATGCTGGACTTCCACCTGCAGCACCTGCAGCAGACGCCGCCGTACCGCCTTGACCTGTTCCATTAGCAACATTAAGTCCCATAGCACGCTCTGCAATCGCTTTGGCAGGCCATTGAGCCGCTTGAACTGCTGTACCAGATACCAAGTTTCCTGCAGCCATAGTTCCAACTACATAAGGGTATGCTTGACGCTGATTATTACCCAAAGTCCTATTTCCTACGTAACCTGATT
>Ga0214246_1000175_pt1 | contig 18377 bp, 12 predicted proteins | sample TroBogypolimnion_41_FD_153084 | JGI IMG/M metagenome (GOLD analysis project Ga0214246, IMG submission 153084) | Freshwater microbial communities from Trout Bog Lake, WI - 29MAY2009 hypolimnion | ecosystem: Environmental > Aquatic > Freshwater > Lake > Hypolimnion/Profundal zone | place: Trout...
TATGAATGAGTATAACTATGAATGAGTATAACTATGAATGAGTATAACTATGAATGAGTATAACTATGAATGAGTATAACTATGAATGAGTATAACTATGAATGAGTATAACTATGAATGAGTATAAATATAAACCATTCTTTATATTTAAATAAATATTTATCTTCTGATGTAAACCGACGTTGTCAAAAAATCAGTTTTTTTTTTTGTGTATAGTTTTTTAGACAAATCTTTAATAATAAACTCATTGTCGGACGAACTATCATTCTCAATACTTATGTCTAAAAAATTGTTACCAATTTTACCACTATTTCAATTAGATAAATCTATTCATAAAAGTCCCCGAAAATCATTCATGGCAACGTAATAATCTTTTAACCAAAAAAATTTTTTATTTTCTCGCATTGCTCGATGGTGTTCAAAAAACTGGTAAGTTATCCCAGTGTTAGAAGGGTCACGTGCATTCATTGCGAACCTACAATACTCATAAGGACCCGTTATAATATTCCACCTACTTTTAACTTCAGATACTAGATCCCGCACTACAAGTTTATCAACACCTTTACTGAAACTCATACCACTCAAAGCCGTCTTGTGAACATGTATCTCTGGATGAAAAATAGCGTATACATTCTTAACAAAAGGTATTATTAAGTCTAAAATTAGAAAACCAAAAAAATCCAAACAAATCTCTACAAAAGTAGACCTAATTTTAACATTATTTAAGTAATGTTATCTAAAGTTTAGTTATCTAAAGTTTATTTAAAAAAGTATATATATAAAAAAAAATAAAATTAATATTTGTAATATAAATATAATTATGGATGGTTTTACTTTAAAAAAAGTTCTAATTAATAAGTATATAACACCAAGTAAAACGAAAGCTAACAATAATAAAATTATAAAATTAAAGTTAATTACTGAAATATCATAATAGTAAACGACAAACATAGCGGACCAAATTACCAAAATTACAACAGCGAATAAGCAACCACATAATAGTATAACCAAAAACTTAACCATGCATGAGTTTTTTAAAGAGAGTGTCTGTTTAAATAAGTTTATTATTTTTTTAAAACATAACATAATAACTATAAAATGTATAAACGCGAACAATTTGTCAACTTTTTATTGAAAAGACCTAATCTATGATTAGACATACTGGCATTATTATAAAAAAATTTAATAAAAAATAAACAAACACATTGTTTACATATTAAATTTTGAAAGGTTGAAAATTTTTTAAAATAAATTTTTTTTTAAAATATATTGTTATATTTACTAAAAAGTTGTATTTTATTTTTAAATATACAAACAGATGTTTATAAAAATAAAATACGTAATTGAGACAAAAGTTAACAAAATATAAAAGTTATAACTTTTATATTTTATATATTGCCCGAAATTTATATAGGTTTTAAAAAATTTTAAAATACCACATAAAAACAAAAAAATTACAATAGATACGTAATAGCTACAAAAAAAACACCACTACTACAGGTAATAAAGATAAAATAAGAAACTTATAGTATAAATACTCAAAACAAAAAACATTGTAAAATATTTTTATATTTTTATACCTAAGTGTGGTTAAACTAGTAATGGCAAAGGATATGTAATTGTTTAGTTTAATTTTAAAAATCCGCAAATTTATAAAAAAAAACATATTGACTTTTGATTGTATAAAAGGTGTATCTGTTATATTATTATAATATAAATATATAGACTTAAACATGTAAAAAATTTTAAAAAACACAATTAAATTAATCCGGGAAATGATGATAAAAACTTTTTTTTTTTAAAATTTCTTGTGATGGGACCAAATATTTCTTTACCTTCTGGTGTTAACCTTTTTTTTAATAAAATAACACTATTATAATTAAATCTAACAAAACTTCCATCAACAATACATAAATTCTTCTTTAATCTTATAATAAGAGCTTTTCTTTTAGATTTTTTTGTTAAAACATTTGCTGGTTTTGTTCTACGAATACTTACTTTTATATAATCACCAAATCTAGAAAATTTTCTATTAAATCCCTTATATAAGTGAAATGTATTTACTGTTAAAACACCACATTTATCAGATGGTACTAATATAGAACATTTTTGTATCATTATTTTTTTGAAAAAATTTTCAATGCTGACTTAGCATTACCTTGCTTGATAAGATTCTGTCTTCTTATAAATAAAAAACTACACATATCCAAAAAAAAATTAAAAATATTAAAGAATGTTTTATAACTTTGAACACGAATACTCTTATTAATTTGATAAAGATTAACACAAAGTATACTACCAACTAACAGTAAAAAACCCACAATAACAAACTCAACATTGTTTAATATATAATAACTTATAAAAAAAATAAAAAGATCATTTTGTATAAAATTGAAAAAAGCTTCATAACTATTATCAATAATAAAAATGAGTGTTGTATTTACATCCATGTTTTGCAAAATATTTATTATTAAATAGAAAATAAATAAATAAACATATACATATAAATAACCCTTTTTTATTATTTTAAAAAAAAAATTTTTTATATTAAAATAAAAAAGTAATATTAAAAATACAAATATAACACTACACTCTATTAACCACAAAAATGCTGTAAATAAATCCAACTGTGTAATTGAAAGTGAAATACCTATTAAAAAAAATATTAAAAATATATAAAATAGTATATAAAATACACTATTGTATGAATATATATAAGTATATATAGTTATTATAGAAAATTGTATTACAAAAATTTCATCTAGAAAACCTAATCATGGTCACCAAGCATTTATACAAGATTGCATACCTAATTGATTAATAATTTTGTTTAACAAAAAATAATATAAACATATAGATTTAAAATATGCTATTACTAGGTGAAAAAATAACAAAAACATTTGGCAATTCCCAACCACCAAAAAAAAAAATAACCATAGTCATGGAGAAAAAAAACAAATGGAAATATTCCCCTAAATAATATAATCCAAAATGAAACCCACCCAACTCTGTTGAATACCCAGTTATTAATTCTGATTCTGCTTCTGCTAAATCAAAAGGTGCTCTATTTACTTCAATAAGAAAAGTTATAGTAATAATGCCAATTAAACCAAAGTATAAAAAAATAAACCAAAAATTTTCTTGAAAATTTATAAAAATTGAAAAACTAAATGACTCGGTTATAAGTACCATATTTAATATAAGTAACCCTAACAATATTTCTAAATTTAAAACCAATAATATAGTTCTAATCGATGCTAGCATAGCATACTTATTACGACTAAAAAAACCGGTCAAAATAATACAAAAACTAAATATTATTGATAATAACGACGCATATATAGTATTATATTCTATATCAAATAGACTTATATTTGGACCCCAAACTGAATTTATCCAAAATGAATAACAAATAGCTAGTGCTGTTGATGGTATAAGTACAAACCAAAACCTGTTAGATTCATAAGGAATAAGAACACCTTTAATAAAAAGTTTTATTGCATCTGCTATATACTGCAAACGACCTTTATACCCAACGTAATTAGGACCAACTCTTCTTTGTAAAAGACTTAAAAATTTTCTCTCTATTAACGTTAAGGATGCAATGATTATAGTAATAAGTAACATTAAAATAATATTTAGTATGAGTACGGTTAAGTGACCAAAAAAATCCAAACAAAAGTATAATTTATAAGTATGAGACTTATGTTGACATATTTTTGGTACTAACCACAAAAAATCCAAACAAAAGAATAACTTATAATCATAAGACTTATGTTGATATCTTTTTGACACTAACCACGAAAAATTTAAATAAATTATTTTAAAAACAACTCTTATTTATTAAAACAATACTTTATTAAAAATTTAATAAAAAAAATTGACAAAACACACAAACACTTATTTAAGTGCAAATAAATATTTCTAAAAAAAACAATACAAATAAAGAAATAATACCCAGTTAAAAAATTATTTTTTAAATACCTCATATTCATTAAAATAATGCTGTGTTAAAAAATTTCTTATTTTAAAATTTGGTATACCATTTAATTGCTTATTTGTTAATTGTAAATACCTAATCTTAAAAAGATAATATTGTATCCTTTTATGTCATCTAGGTAAACCCAAAGTACTATAAGTAACAACTCTTTTTTCTATATGCGAATCTAAAATCATTAAAAAAAAAAAAATTGCTCCAACTAGTGTTATCATATGTCCAGTACTTGCCATACTGTGTCATCCCATAAAAACAGCTGGGTAATCATGTATTCTTCTAGGCATACCGGAAAAACCTAACCAAAACATTGGTATAAAAGTTAATCAAATACCACCATTATAATAAATTAAGTGCATGTATGCAAAAAACCTAGAATATTTAATACCAAATATTGCACCAAAATAATAATAAAAACCTGTAAAACTTCCAACCATAACAACACCAGATAACATTAAATGAAAATGACCTATAACAAAAAAAGTATCATGCATAGATATATTTAAAGCAACGTGTGATAATCACATACCTGTGAAACCACCAACTAAAAAAACCATTATATATGCTATAGATCAAGCTAAAACAGCATCAACCTTTAAAGCTCCATTTATTAATGTAAGTGTTCAATTAACCACTTTAATAGTAGCTGGTAATGCAATCATAATAGTTATTGTGCTATAAAGAGACCTACTTCTATGATCCAAACCAACCAAATACATATGATGACCCCATACAACAAAACCCATATAAGCCATAACATAAATAGCTCAAATTAAATGGTGTTTTGAGGCAACTCTTCTTGTATTTAAAAAAGGCAATGTCATATTAATTATACCAAATGTCGGTATAATTAATACATATACCTCAGGATGACCAAAAAACCAAAATAAATGTTGAAATAAAACAGTATCACCGCCATAAACAAATTCAAAAAAAGTAGTTTGTCAATGTCTATCCATTAATAACATAAACATGGATGCTCCTAATACTGGGGTAATTATAGCTAGCATACGTAATGTCAATAATAGAGAAATTGTTATAAATGGTAAAAGAACTCTTCTATTCCTTAATCCTGGCATAGCAAGTGTTCTTCTTGTTATTAACAAATTTGTAAAGGATATTGTAGTGCTAACACCAGCTAAAATAACAGCAACAATTAATAAATCTTGACTACCAACTCTACTAAATTTAGTATTGCAAGAAAAAGGTGTTATAAAAGCTCAACCAGATGTAACAGCTGTTCTATCAGAACATTTGGTAACATAAATCTTTTTTCGTCTTTGATTAGAAAGTCTAACTACGGAATACCAAAATGACTCTGGATAATTTACTACATTATTTCAAAAAAATAATTTAAATGAACCTTGTGTAGAATATATATATTCATCCGTTAATGATTTTTTTGTTTTAAATGGTATCACATATTCTTGTTGATTATAAGATTTATATTTATTAAGTATTAAAGTATCATCAGAATACTCCGTTAAAAAACTCTTTTTATGTCCTTTATCCAACATTGGGTAATAAGATGTTGTTTTATCATAATATTTTCAAAATTGTGGTCTTAATATAGCGGTTTTTGCAACTAATAAATAGGCAAACGGCTGTATCCAAAAACCAATACTGTTTAATCTTGGATACGCTACATCTTTAGAACCAACATGGTAAGGTATTAAAAAATTTGCAAAACCACCAAATAATATGGGTACTACCACAAAAAAAACCATTATTAACCCGTGCGCCGTTATTGTTTGTAAATACCTAGTAGAATCACCTTTAAAAAATGGACTTCCTGGAAATGCAAGTTCCATTCTAATCATGGTGGCTAATGCAGCACCAGATAATGCTGTTCACATACTAAAAATAAAATAATTTATAGCTATTCTTTTATGATTAATAGTATAAACGTATTTTTTTAAAATATATTTTCTTCTATCATTGAATTGTGTAAATAAAAATCTAAAATGTTCAAAAAATAACTTGGGTTTTAATAAAAAACTTAAAAAACCAGATAAAAAAAAGGAAAAATCATTTACTACATTTTTTACATCTAAATAAAAAAAATTTAATCTAAAAAGCATTTTAAAAATAAATATATAATATTGCTGATATACAAAAATATAAATAAATAAGGTATGCAAACACCAATAAAAACATCAATAAAAGTGTAAATAAAATATAAAAAATAATTTTTGATTTAAAAAAAAAATATTTTTATAAAAATAAACACATAACATAATCAAACCCCATATTATGGAATACACGTGGTAATTAACCAAAAGAATAATAAAATTATATTTGAATAAAAATACAATAAATAAACATAATGTTGGTAAAAACAATTACTTTATATTTAAAATAAATAAATCTCTTATATTTTGTTTTCTATACTGTGTATTACTTAAATACGAAGATGATTCGTACCAATAAAAAAAATTAGATTTTAAAAAAAAAATATCTATATCAAAAATATTTTGTAAAAAATCAAAAAAACCCAATATATATAATTTTATGTCATTAATAAATAAATAAAAACCAAACCTCCTATTATTGATAAAAAACCAAAAATACGGCATATCCATACCACGTCTTATAACATTTCTAAACCAAGGATACATATACAATCACGACAATATATATATTATTAAGAAATTTTGTAAATTTGAAACAAGTAATGGGTATCTATATCTGGATGATTCTATACCTCTAAATATAAAAAATATCCAAAAAACCACAGCGAATATAACATGTCAAAATTTAGCAATTAAACCTATTGTAACATAATGATTTACTATTCTAGTACGTTTAAATTCAAGCTCCAAATTTCATAAATGTTCAGAAAAATCATATACCCAATTAGAAACACCATAACTATTCATTAAATGAAAAAGTTGATAAAATTCTAATCAAGAAATATATAATAATAGTATTGTTATCAATAAGATAAAATTGTTTGTTTTTGTAAAAGTGTTCCACTTTAATGACAACAATAACATATATGTTAATACAATAATAAATGTAGACGTCAATATTTTAGGTAAAAAAAATCTCCAAGAATATAAATGTGTTTTATAAATTTGTAAATTATCATACATATGAATAGGTTCTTGGCTCGAATTAAAAATCAAATATACGAATATTGAAAATAAAAACCCCTCAATAATCCAAAAAACCATTAAAGTTCTTCTTCAAAAACGTTGAATAGCACTTGTATATAACCTGTATTGATATTTTTTGAAAAAAAATATAAAACCGGAAATAAATAAATAAAACATATTAGCTAACAACAAATAGCCAAAAAAAACTTTAGAAAAAGGTAAGGATCTTACAAAAAATGAATAGTATATAAACAGTATTGCTATCAATAGCGGTAACACCCAAAACTTTAAATGCCCTCAAATAGATCTTAAACCATATAAAAATAATTGATATTTTTTACCTAACGCAACGCTATTATTAAAAAGATAAAATCTGTTATTGTATAAATTTGTTATTTTGTTGGTAAATACATCTTGTGTTATTAATGATGTAAAAATACCAAACAAATTCCTAAAAAAATACACAATAAAATCTATAATAGATAATAAATGGTCGTTATTAAAAATATATTTTTCCAACTCAAATCTTTGTAAAAATTCATCACTATTTGCTTGTTTTTTTAATGTTGTACACACATATCATTTTTTAAAAATGTTTTTTTTACTAAAAAACATAGATATTATAAACCCTTTCAATAAAAATAACATAATTAGAACGAACAAAGGAAATGGGGGTCGAACCCATAACGATGGTTTTGAAGACCATAATTTTACCATTAAACTATTCCTTTAGTTTAAATTAAAAATTATAAAAATATTGCTTTAATTAAAATAGAAAACCATCTTGCTAAATCAAAAAATTTGATTATTAAATTACTGCAATTATATAACCTATATTTAATAACTTTTGGTATAATAAATGACCCCACAAACATTATAAAAAACCACCATAAATACGAAAAATTAAAAGAAAATTTAAAAAATCAGTAATAAAGTCCAAATATACAAACTATACTTAAATACATACACATATAGACACCCGTTCTATAATTTTGTCTACATCTAGAATAACGACCTTTATTATAAACCTTATTTTTCCTTAAAAATTGAAAATCGACATTTTTTAAAAAAGGTAGTTTTATATATTTATATATACTTGATGATGATATTTTTATATTTGATAAAATAATACTTTTGGAAACATTAATATAGTTTGTAATATTATTTAAATTAAAAAAAAAATTGTTATAAAACTCCAATATAAAGCAATTCATATATATATTTAACATATCAGAATATTGTATATAGGACAATTTATACAAAATAAAATTGTTGTTTTTCTGTTCTAAAACACTTATATTATAAATATATTTTGTTTTTTTAAATAAATATAATTGTATAATTGTGTTATATACATCATACTTAATAAGCATATTTGATAAATTCGATATGCAAACCAGAAATTCCTTAAAATTGGTTTTTTTTAAAAAAACATAATAAATATAATTTATCTTCACTTTTCTGTTATTTTTTCGCAATAACAAACTAAATATGTTGCCAGCATTAAACAAAAAAACATATAAAACTAATGAGATGCTATTACTGTGAAAAAATTGTTATCAACTCTCAACTTCAAAAAATTTTCAGTAAATGTTCTTAACCTAAAAATAATATTGTTAGTTGAATTTTTTCTATTAAAAATTTGTGTTGGTCATATTAATTCAATAATAGCACTTAAAAGCAACATTTTTATAAAAATATATGTTGTAAGAACAACGAAAACATCTTCTAAAGTACTTAATAAATAAATATCAAAACTATTTAAAAAAAATAAATCAAACGTTTAAAATTAAAATTGTATAAATACTATATACTTCACCAACAGGTTCCCCTACCAGTACCTTGTGTCAACTTCACTCAAATTACCAACACACCTTTCAATACTTGAATAAAAATAACATAAAATATGTATATATTTTCCAAATGTGATAATTTTTCGAGCGTGATGGGCGGTGTGTGCAAAATTTGACTATTTATTCACCGTAACATGCTCTTTACGATTACTGATGATTTCTACTTCATATTCTCGAATTTCAGAGAACAATCAGAACTATGATAATTTTTAGAGGTTAGTTACAAATTACTTTTTAACAACTCTTTGTTTTTATCTTTGTAACACGTGTGTAGCCCAATATACAAGGATCATAAGGACTTGACTTCAGTCATATATATAAAAAATCTATAAATAACATTTATATAAAGAGTTGCGTTCGTAAATAAAACTAAATTTTACATCTTACGACACGAACTGACGACAGCCATGCAATACCACAAAAACACAAATTATTGATAAATATTATTTATATAAAAATGCTTCACGATATTGGTAAGGTTTTGCGTGGATTATCGCATTAAACCACATGTTCCACCATTAGAACAAATTCCCGCCAATTTTGTTGAGTTTCAATCTTGTGATTGTACTACCCAGGTGAAATAATTCCGTTAAGTTCTTCTTTTTAAAAAAAAAAATCATATTTATATTTTACAGTATAGACTAGTAGGGTCTCGAATCCTATTCATTACCTATACTTTCATGCATGAGAGTCAGTTTTTTATAAAAAATTGTTTTCACAATTAGAAGTAATTTTAAACTATACGTATTTTATCACTAATTTAAAATTTCTATTTTTTTCTAAAAAACTCTACCGTGTAATGATAATATACAATTAAACTCAAATATTTTAGTATGTATAAACATCACAGGAACCTACGCATCCTATACACCCAATCAATACGAACAACGCTCATTACTCATGTATTACCGCGGCTGCTGGCACATGTATTGGCCATAACTTCTCTTCAACTATAATAACATTATTTTAAGCTGCGAATAGGTTTTACAGTAAAACCTTCATCACCCCCATCAATTTGCTGGGTCATACGTATGTACATTGCCCAAAATCCCTCACTGCTGCCTGTGGTGGGGTTGTTTTCATACCCCATGTGACTGATTAATCTTCAAAATCAGCTAAACATCATCGACTTTTGCAAGTTGCAAAAATATCTAATATTGTTTATAATTTTAAAAAAATGTTATATTTGTTTTTAATTATACAAAAATATAAATAATTTTATTATTAAAAAAAAATAACAAGTATTAATAAAAAACAACAAACAAACTAAACTTAATTTTTAAGTATTTTTATAAAATATACAAATATTACTCACCTTTACGCTAAATAGACAAACTATTTTTAACTTGCATGTGTTAGGCATTTGATTAGCGTTCGTTCAAAGCTAAAATCACACCCAAAATAAAAAAATGTTTACATCCTTCACAATTAAATATAATATTTACCATGAAAATTTTCTATTAAAATATTTAGCCGTTGATAACTTAGTCGTCTCTTTACTAGAAGGAAATAAAAACTTTGGGAGACCAAATGTATGCCACCAAACTAAAAAATGTTCAAATGGTAATGCACATATTCTAATAGGCATGTGGTGATGGTATCTTCCACAAACCTCAGCACACTGCCCATAATATAAACCAACATTATCTATATATAGTGTGTGGTGTGTTGCTCTACCAGGTAGACAATCCATTTTTAGACCTAAACCTGGTATATGCCATGAATGCACAATATCAAATGAATTTGTTATAACAGTAATATTAATATGCGCTGGTAAAACTAAAACTCTTCTAGATCTTAATAGTCTATTTCAATTACCAACTCTAGTATTATCCACCCTCACTTTATTTTTTTTAATCATACGATATTGTCTTGTTGGGTTACCAAAATTATCCTCAATTATAGACATATTTTTAAGAAATGGATTACCCGAGTATTTTTGTATTTTTTTTGTATTTTTATCCAAATAATTTATATTTTTTAAAACTATATTATTCCTTTGATTATATCTTTTTTGTTTAAATGTTAAATACACTGTTGTTTTTATTGGTTTATTGGCTGTAGTTGATACCCTCTCATTAAACCTAAATCTAAATAACTCAACAAATTTCTCATTAATCTGATCTTTTAAAAAAAAATCTGTTTTTGGTAATTTCAATAATCTCAAGGGGGTATTTTTACCAAGATTTCTTTTTATTATTCTCGTATCGTCGTCTAACTCTGGATGTTGGATAGTGTTAAGTGTAATTTTGTCAAGCAGTAAATTTTTAAAAAAAAGCTTATAAGATTCGTCGTTAGTAAAGTCCCATGTTTTAATAATATTATTTAGAGGATTATTCGTATTATTTTTATTATCATTAAATTTTTGTAATTTTTTGAAAATATTTTTACTAAATAAATCACCTTTATCAAAATCTAAGAATACATATTTACCATGTGTAAAAACTTCTTCTAATTTAAACAAACCTAATGCTTTAAAAAAAGTATTGTGTAATATAGCATTTTTAAAAAAAACAATATTGTCTATTTTAAAAATATTTTTTGTATTGTTAGAGCCAACAGTAAAAAGATTACTCTCAAACACATTAGCCATTCGTGTCACATCTACATTTTTTAAAAATTCACTTTTATAAGTATCCAAACCAGCATTAATACTAAATTTATTTTTTTTTAAAGATTTTTTACACAATTCAGATCAAAAATCTTTTGATCAACTACTATATGCTCTCATTTGCATAATATGTAAATAATCATCAGCTGTTTGTAAATCACCAAACGTTGCAAACTGCCATTTATTTCTACCAATATTTCTTGGTGCAGAAAATATATCTGATATGTTTCTAAGATCAAGTTTATAAATTCAATATCATTGTTTAGCTCTTACCCTTAATGTAAATAAACTAGATTCACTTTGTCACTCAATTAGTTTTAAAATAAAGTTAGAATTGATTAAAATATTTAAACATCAGGTAATGGGTATCAAACAACTCAATAAGTCACCCCATTTTCCATGTGGTCTCAATGTCGACGCTATTCTTGGATTAAATTTTAACGTCCTATATCTGAAAACACGAGCAACTAATAAGTAATAGAGTACCCATAAAAATGAAAATCAAAACCATCACCAATACTGTCATTGTGTTAAATGTATTAACACATCAGCTTTATTATTGGAAAACCCCATATTGAAGTTTTGCATATATGATAACTCCGTTAAAATATTACCCCACACTTTAAATAAACAGTATAAACTATTATAAAATATTATAAAAAATAAAAATATATATAAATAAGATTATGATAGAAAAAAATAGTTTAAAATAATTGTAATACCTGTTTGTTTTTTTAAACTTAGACCAAAAAAGGTAATTTATTATTAATAATACAAATATATTTATATAAGAAAAATTTAATAAAAACCCACCAAAATTACTATATATTATATAAAATATAGAAGACGTGGTTGTATTAAAACAATCTGAGAATCCAGAATGATTATCTATAAAATAGACTAAAATAATAAAAATAATTATATAAGCAAATAAGAATAAACAAAATATACTAAATATAGATCCTTGAGATGTATTTGTATAAATAATAGAATTATAGCTGGGGTTATTTAAGTTATTGTATAAACTTTTATCGCCTTTTTTAAAATCACAAAATGTATAAAAAATAATCCTATAAGAATAAAAAAGTCCCGCAAAAGCACCAATAGAAGAATTAAATAAAACAAAATAATATATATAAATATGATTATGTAAACTTAGTAATAGTAAATGTTTTATAAAAAAACCAAATGTAAATGGTGCACCAGCTAAATTTAATAGACCTATCGTTGCACAAAAATAATCAAAAGGTAAATATTTAAGTAAAGAACCCATGCGCCTAGTATCTTGATATCCTCCCGATATTCTTAATATATTACCAATGCACATAAAAACACCAGCTTTAAAAAAACCATGTACATACAGATATAATATAGTAAACTCATTCATCTGTGTTGAGCATAAAACCATTAAAAAACCACAATGACTTATTGTTGAGTAAGCTAAAGTTTTTTTTATATCTGATTGTGCTATTGCGCATACACCACCATAAGCCGCTGTAATAGAACCAACAACTGGTATTAATACTTTTGTAAATTCAGTTGCACTAAATAATGTATTAAATCTAAGTATCAAATAAACACCAGCAGACACTAATGTAGCTGAATGTATTAATGAGGATGCTGGTACTGGTGCTTCCATTGAATCTGGTAACCAAACATGACCACCTAATTGAGCAGATTTTATAAAAGCTGCACCTAAGAGCAATAATGCTAAAAATTCCGTAGAATTAATTTGAATTCCAAATATATATATGGTATGTTGATTATTAATAAAAACTATATTGGTTATATTATAAATATCAAAAGTATAATAAATACTATATATAGATATCAAAAACATAAAAAGATAAAAATCGCTAAATTTGTTAAACGTAAATGCTTTAAATGCAGACTTTAATGCAGCTGTCTTAGTGGTTCAAAAATTAATTAAACAAAACGAAGTAAAACCAATAAGTTCTCAACCCAAAAACAACATTATTAAATTTCCAGAAGATACTAAAAACAACATACTCACAACAAAAGATAATATAAATAATAAAAATCTATCAACAAGAGGTTCATATCTAAAATATGAAAATGCATATATAAAAACAAAAAGTGCGATTGATGTAGTTAATAATATAAAACTAAAAGATAGTGTATCTATTAAAAAGTAATGGTCTATACGCGTATTTGAGCCTAAAAAAACTCAACTACCCAAGGTAAGCTTAAAAAAACTTTTTTTAAAAAATATAACCTTTACGTACATAAGCAAAGATAATCAAAAAAAAAATAAAGAACAAAGATTTATTTTAAAAATACCATACAAACTTAAAAAGGAAAAAAAAGATCAACTATAAAATAAAGTAAGGAGAAAAAGAATACCAAAAAAAGAAAAAACTGGTGCTGTCTCAGAAGAAAAATTTAAATAAATGATATTTAAAAAAGATTCAATCTTAGAATTATTTTCATAAAATTCTTCAAAAAAAAAACTTGCAAATGAAAAATTTTCATCATCTTGTTTGAATTTAGAAAAATAATAATCTCACATGAAACAAAAATTAAGAAAATTTTCAGAAAAAAGTTTAAAGTAAATAATATTTAAAAAACCTATTTTAAAAAAAAATATAAACAAAATTAAAATTATATTATCTGGATTTGCTAAAGAAATTAAAGTCATCAAAAGATCGTTTTTCGTATTTAAATCCCAGAAACCAAACTTTCAAAAACCTGAACGATCAAGAAAATCAAGAAAAAAAAAATTGTGTAATTTAACAAATATGTTGGTTTTGATTAAAATAAACGCAGTTAAAAACAATAACAAAATATTAATTACAATCAGTAATAATGGCAACCAAAACCAACTATTTCTTTTTAAACTAAAAAATATAAAATCTATAAATTTTTTAAAAAAAAATACATAAAATATATAACAATATTTAAAAAGGGTTTTAATGAATGCAATCATAAATGTCATTAACATACGGATATATAATAGTAATGTACTGTAAAATAATTCAAATTTTTTGAAAAAAATTAAAAAGCTTAATTTGAATTTAAAAACTGATGGTTTTAAAAATTCACCATAAATGTACCAAGGTAATGATATTGTAATAATTATAATAGCATTTATAAAAAAAACAACATAAAAGCATAAAAATGATCTAATTTTTTTAGTATGTAATCATATAAAACGTAAACATAGAACAACCATTGGTGCTGTGTACATTACAGCATAATATATTATTGAGAGTATTCAAAATATGAACACAAAAAATAACCTTACTAATCTAATATAGAACATAGTTAAAGAATTAAATTTTGAAAATCACCTCACCTAGTATTAATTACATATTGTTTATTTGTGTAAAAACCCAAAGCCTGGGGTGTATAAAAATGTAATATAAATAATGTCTACAAATATTTCAATTATTTGAATATCTACAAATATCAAAATCTACAATAAAAAACATATATTTTATTTTTTTCCGACTTGGTTGGTTTTTATAAAAATAAAATATAAAAAATATTCTAACAACAATGGTCGTCTAAGGAAAGGAAATGCCAAATAACATAAAATAAAACAATCTGCACCAAATAATCCTCAATTACCGCCAAGCCTATTATAAAATCTACCGTATGGTAAAAAGGATGAGCCGTACAAACAACACATTATAAATAAGGAATACGTAATTTGGTGGTATAGGTTAGATTCTAATACAAAGTAATTACTAGTAAAACTATTTGATCTACCTAATTTATATTTTAATAATAAAATACTTTTTTTTAAATAATTGTTTTGTTCATTTGAACCGTGTAGAGTTGGTTGAAAAAACAATAAAAAAAACAATAATAACAAACCAAAAACACCTGTTTTATGGTATGGACATGCTATGAGCCAAGCCATAAATGGTCTAAAATATCAATGGGGGGCTACACCATAAAACCTAACATCTGTTATAATACCAATATCACCCCACATAAAAATTTCATAAGACAATGATTCATTTTCCGAATAATATATTCAACAAAACATCGATATAATAATAAACATGTCTATAATACCACCCAATTCATTTGATAATGCTTCATCCCACCAAACCATTTCAGTTTCTAAACCGTCAAATACAGTCTCGTTTTTTCAATCATAATGCATATCCACACCATGAATTAATGATAGGTATGTTAAAAAAAAGGCAGACACATAATGAGCATAAGCAAGTCTAATCATAGTATCAGAATTTAACTGTTTGTCTGTAAAAACCCACCAATAAAATTTACCGTAAAACATAAAAAAAGTGTGAAAAATATTAGCTGCAATTGTTAGTGTAATCTCACTTAGATGTGTACAACACAAAACTAGACCTAAAAAAACAACAACCTGAAATACCAAAAAACTAAAAACACCACTTTTTCATGTCGATTCGTGTTCATACTCAAAAACATTCAAATAAATTTTTCGAAAAAGATGCAATCAAGAAAATATAAAAATTAAATCAACACCTCTTTCATGCATCCAAAAAAAATCATCTATATAAATATCTTCTAAATCTTCCTCATTTCTAACAATCGGAACAATCATTGGTTCTGGTATTAAACTAAAAGATAACATAATACCACTAACTAGATTGGCAAATATAGTTAAAAACGTAAAAAAACCAAAAAGCGAATTAACATCGTGAAAAGACACAGAAAGTATTGAAAAATACTTAATTAAGTTGCCTAAGCTTATATTCATATAATTCCCTCAAGATCACAAAAACTAGATCAGGGGGACCGCATTAGGTTTTTTGTTAATTTTAAAATTATCAATTGTTGTAAATGATTTTTTAAAATTTTTGAAAAAAATTGATAATATAAAACCAGTACAAAATTCCAAACCTGCAAAGGACATAACTAGTAATGTAGTTGTTATCAATATGGGATCATCGTTAATAATACCACTTATGGCTATATAGCTATATAATATAACCCAAACTATCTCGGAATACATAATAATAATTAATAAATCATAACAACACACCAAAAAAATAATTATTATAAACCAAAAAAAAATGTAAAAAAAGTCTATCCAAGCAATATGCAAAAGGGTTAAAATAGTCCCCATTTTTTTTTTATAATTCCACGTTGGTGGATGTATTATATATAACTTGATCATCAAAAAAACTATAAAACACGTCGTTAAAACCCTCTACAGGATATTCCTTTGTTAGAGGATTTTCTTTTTTAGAATAATCCAATAATAATCTACGAATATCCACTTTACTGGAAAAGGAAACCTTAAACATCTCCCCCGTTTCTCTCTCTAACCACCCGGCACTTTTAAAAATTTTATCTATAGATTTAAAAACACCAAATTTACTCTCCAGGGGTTGTAACAAAATGATTTTACTTTTAAAAGTAAAAAAATAATATATATAATATAATGTCAATTTATTTAAAAAAAAAATTTGTTTTTTAAAAAAATTGTTTTTGTTATCATACGCAGAATTTTCTAACAACATAGATTGCGAAAAAAAAACATCATTTTTAAAAAAATTATTAATTGCATAAAACCAACTTTGATTTATATAAAGTATATAATTATTAGGCCCAAAACTATCAGATGTTCATAGCACTGGATTAACATTTTCAAAAATAATAAAAATACTTATGGGTATTGTGTATTTTTTGTACACCATTTATTTGAATTAAATCAAAATCAATCTGCAAATTACAAGAGGTTGGTTTGGGTAAAACTTTATAGTTCATATTAAAATATTGTGTATTTTTGTACACCATCTATTATATATAAATATGGCTGTTCAAAAAAGTCAAAGATCTTTCAATAAAAAAAGATTGAGAAAAATAATTTTATTTAAAAAAAATTTTATAAAAATTACTAAAAATAGTCATAAATTTAAAAAAATTTTAATAAAAAATTTAAAAAAACTAATTTTGTTGTAAAAAAAAGAATATGTGTTGCATATTTAAAAAAATTATATATAAATAAAAATTTTTTGTGGGTGACATTGTTGTTGTTTTTTTTTTTAAAAATGTAATTGTGTTTTCTTTAATATTTTGGTTGTTATTGCTATTGAGTAGTTTTTTTTATAAAATAAAAAACCAAAACAGTAAAAAACATTTCTGTGAGTGTGGTTTTAAATCTTTATCTGATATAAATATACAAATTAATATAAATTTCGTAATGTTGTGTATTTTTTTAATATTATATGATATAGAATTTATATTAGTTTTCCCACTATTATTCAATATAACGTATGCTTATATTATTCAAATATATACATTTTTGTTATTTATTCTTTTTGTAGTAATTTCTTTATTTTATGATTGGCAAACAAATTCGTTGGGTTGGCAAATTTAATAAATTAATTTTAGAGAATAGTTCTATTAGAAAATTTTCTAAAAAAAAAGTTCGGAAAAAATATTTTATTTATTAAATGTTTATAATTAATATTATGTGTTATACTATATATAAATTTTTTTTATTTTTAGGTTTTTGAAAATCTTTTTTTATAATCATATATATAATATTATATATAATTTTTATTTTTAGATTATTCTCTATTAAAAAACTTAACAATTTTAATAATTTTCTTGATAAAATTTTTTTTAAAGAAATTTTTATTGGATTAACGATTTTGGTTATTTTATATGTTACTTTTGTGGATATTGGTTCAGTTCCACCTACAATTTTTTTGTAATTTTCTATTTTATGTATTAAATGTTTATAATTAATATTATGTGTTATACTATATATAAATTTTTTTTATTTTTAGGTTTTTGAAAATCTTTTTTTATAATCATATATATAATATTATATATAATTTTTATTTTTAGAT
>Ga0214246_1000178_pt1 | contig 18159 bp, 29 predicted proteins | sample TroBogypolimnion_41_FD_153084 | JGI IMG/M metagenome (GOLD analysis project Ga0214246, IMG submission 153084) | Freshwater microbial communities from Trout Bog Lake, WI - 29MAY2009 hypolimnion | ecosystem: Environmental > Aquatic > Freshwater > Lake > Hypolimnion/Profundal zone | place: Trout...
AGACAGGTAAGACAGGTACCACATCAGATAATCTACAAAAAGCACAACGTATTCATGCAGGTGAGGATCCTCGTGCTGTTCTTGGTGGTCATAAAGTAAAGAGTTTTTTTGAAAATATCGCTGATCCTAGCAATCCTCATGCAGTCACTATTGATCGACATGCACACGATATCGCTAGAGGCATCCCTTTCCGTGGAACTGCTACTCCTGAGAATATGCCAGGAAAAGCAAACGCAGATTTAGGTCTTGGAGCAGTTGGTCGCTATAAGCACTTCGAAGGTGCATACCGTGCCGCTGCTGGTGAGTTGGGCGTATCAGTACCCAATAAAGTTCAAGCAACTACATGGGTACAACACCGTGGGGCAATTGGATGACCCAGCACTTTGATGGTAATTACGATTCCACTAAGCCGTGGCGTGCGCCTATACAACCCGATCAGGTTGCAAAACGTTGGCAGTATAACGGTCCATGGGCAACTAACATGGAGCGCCTAACTTCCCAAGCATTAATGGTGATGAACATCCCTGGAAAAGATATTCAGACGATGGTTCGCCCACCCCTTCCTCAAATTCGCCTTTTTCCTGATCGATTTGGGTACGGACCACGCACACAACCAGGAATTGAAGACATCGTCAGTATTGACCGTAAATACCACGAACCTCGTATATCCTGGTTCTCAGGATCTCCTGCTGGATTCAGCGGTTCTTCTAGAAACGATTTGGGGAATAACTAATGCCAGGAAATAGCAGTGATGGTAATGAGACCATGGAATGGCAAGCCAAGAAGATCATGGAAAATGCTATCAAATATAACGGATCTGCTCCATGTCCAACCTGTGGAGTAATTATGAATCCCGTAGAATTTATGACTAATAGAGGACATTGCCTAGATTGCTTAACCCAAGCAAAAGTGGCACGAGTGAAAGGTAAGATGGCATAATGGCAGTTAACTCATCCCGTTCAATGAACCAGTCACTTGATGCTGGGGCTACAGATGGACGTTATCGCAAGGTTCGCCCAGATACAGAGGTCATTCCAGGTTCTGGAAATGACGAGACCGTGGCTAACCGTCAGTCTCTCAATCCATTTTATGGGTACGATTTCATCACCTCTGAGTACCCAAATAAAGTAAACCCAGGTAAGTAATCATGGCTAATCCAGTACCTGATCGTGCTAATGATTCTAAAAGAAAATTAAATAAGAATACGTCATGTTGGAATTGCGGAACTGAAGTAAATGAGGATGAAGGCTACCATTTAGTTGGTGGTTCTCCTGTCTGTCCTTCTTGTATGGAAGAACACGAAAGAGGTAAATAATAATGGGAAGCACACAAGCAGAGGGATACGCTGCACACGATAAGCAGTTTAAACGCAATGGCAATGCTGGTCTCCTTGCTCATTTGCAAGGTAATCACTATCCACCAGTACCAGCGTCAATGCTTGGACCATCAAAGCGTGCTATCAATGCTGTAAATAAAGGAAAACACGATTCCAACATTCGTCTTCCAGAGGGTGTCTCATGGCGTGGAAAGAAATCCGCCCCAGCATCTGCAATCGTTGAAGCACACCACCTACATGCGTGGTTAAACCCAGATCAATTTCAGGACTGATAATGGCTATAACTGCATCTGGTGAAGAAGGGGACCCAACTTCCCGCTATCAAAATCCACGTTATTCTGGCAAGGGTGTTCCTGATCGTGGAAATAATCCAAAACGCAAAGTTTATTACGGCGATACATACCGTAGTGGTAGTTTAGGATACGACCGTGATTTGGACTCAGGTATTTCAAGCGATTATATGGGTCAATTAGACAAAGAATTAAGACGTCGCCCAGGAAAGTTTGGCAAGTAACTCATAGTTTAGCCTTACAACCCATATAGGGTTTTGTAGGTTTGTCTCCTAGCACTAATAAGGAGCATTACATGGCAGACGTACCTCTACTCGGACAACGACCACCTCAAGCAGACCCTTTATTCCGTCTGCTGTATTGCCTTGTCTGTGGAACACTGGATGAATTACCTCCTTATGAGGGTCCATCCGATACAGACTACCTACTCGCTATCGCATGTGAGACACACGTGTTTCCTTCGGGAGAACCCCACAAGGGTAAACTCTTCGTTTTGCCGCTTAGAATCTGGGCAAAGCCAGAATCCAAAAGAGAGATCATCCGTCAACTTAAGGGTGGTGGATCTGCAGGACTTGCAGAGATCGATGACACATTTTATGAATCTCGATCATCATTTATGGATGGAGCGATGGAATGCTACGGTCGCCATAATAAGCCCTCAAATGGATGTTCTGATTGGCATGCAAAAGACCGTATGCTAATCCCTAAAACAGTAAAAGAACGTAAAGCAGAAGGTCTAGGGAGTTACAAGGATGAGGCAGGTCCAAAGACCTATCTCTGTGATTTTTGCCCAGTGGCGGTCGCTGTGGCACAACGTAAGAGAAAGTTACTGGGACAAATCTAATGGCACAAATCCAATTCTTAGTTACCGTTGAAGATGACGGAACGATTACTACCCTTCCTACAACAGCCCCTACAGCAGGTCTTGCTAGGACAGCGACTACATACGATGTTTTTCAAACCTGTAAGGAACTCTGCACAGAGATTGAAACCCACATTTTAGTAAATCGCATTGCTCAGACTGTAGTGGCAAGTCTTACCCCTATTAGTCCCAGTGCTGAAATTCCTTTAAAAATAAAGGATGCATTGAGCGATAGAGGCATAACAACCGAATAAACCCAATAGACTTGAGGGATGAATCGCCCAGATGGTCTAGGTAAGTATGTCCAACCAGTTGATCTGGAACAGGGCGCTACTTCCTATTTCTCAGCACCAGAGGCTGATCTAGACCCCAAGTTATTTTCGGGTAATCAACTTAAGGGCTGGGTACGCAACGGCATCCTGCAGGTCTTATTTGATTTTCTTCATGAGGTTTACCGTCATGCAGACCTATGGACACATGTTTGGATCGCTGGATCTGGGGTTTCTTACCAGTGGTCAGCCGCCCGTGAACCTGGTGATCTTGATGTATTGATTGGGATTGATTACGTGCAATTCCGCCGTGCAAATCCTGAATACGTGGGATTAGGCGACGCTGAAATCAGCCAAATGTTGAATGAAGAATTTCGTGAACATCTTTATCCAGAAACTGCTGACTGGAATGGGTATGAAGTAACTTTCTATGTAAACCCAGGAGCAACAGACATTCGCAGTATTAATCCCTATGCAGCGTATGATCTTACCCATAATGAGTGGACTGTTACACCCTCGCATCAAGGAGCACCACAAAATCCTGTATGGGATGCACACGCAGAGCGTGATGCAAAGTTTGCCAAGGAGATCACAGTCAGATACTCCAAAGCACTTACTGACTTGCAAAACTCTCAAAACGATGCATCTAGACGTAATGCAGAAAATCGATTACAGCAATCGTTAGAACAAGGATCTGCTTTATATGAGGACATTCACCATGCCCGTAAGTACGCATTTAGCAAGGGTGGTATGGGTTATGAGGACTTCTATAACTACAGGTGGCAGGCTGGAAAGAAGTACGGAACTGTCCCAGCACTTCGTAAAATGCACGAGTACCTTGAGGCATACAAAGAAGGAAATGCAGAAGAGAATTACGGCGTAAAACTACCAGATACTCAAACACTGATTCGTAGAGCGGCAACATACAGAGCAAAAGGATAACTCGTGAACATATTGTTGAATTTAAATGGCGTACTAAGTTCGGACAGCGGAGATCCCATCATGTCTGGAGTCATGCTGTATTACTCCTTAAACACAAGTAACCGTGTTGTAATCATCACGTCAAAGAACAAGGCTGATGCAGAGAACTGGCTTAATTCACATGGAATCATCGGTTATGATGACCTAATTACTAAAGAAGTAGGAATTGAAGGCGATGATTTAACTAAGCGCCAGTTCAAGACAGCCCGTCACGGAGCACCCGTTGAGTTGTATGTAGATGCTGATCCAGCCATGTGTGCTTGGGTGTTTGAACAGCAGAGAGTTCCTACAGTACTATTTACTCACCCTTCATACGCCCGTATAGAGAATCGCCCAGATGCACCCTCCAAACTTCGTAAATGGGCAGAGATTGAAGAGTCTGTAGATAGAGTTAACAGGGCTAGATCAGAAGATCGTATGAGACCTCAGCATGAGATCGGTGAGTACTCCGATTAAGATCATCTTTAGTGGGGCGGAAATCGGCTCAAATAGAACGCTCTTAGAAGGACAACAGGTTGAGTCGATGGGACTCAACTATTGGACTCTTCGTAAGCGTGGATTGCCCAAGACAAAAGACTGGCTTATCGGGGAACATTTCCCAAAATCTGTAAGTGTGTATATCGAATCAGGTGCCGCTCAAGCGGATAAGGCTGGTCTCTCAAGGGCTGAACTCACTAGTTTGGCTGCGGATTATCAAGAGTTCCTAGTCAATAATGCAGACAGGGCTACAGGCTTTCAAGAGTTTGATTCGACAGTTCTAGGACTTGAATGGGTAGAGAATCAGCGACCCTTCTTCGCTGGAGATCCCAAGTTATGGGTCATCTGGCACGAATCCTACGGACTACCTAAACTCAAGGAGATGGCTCAAAGTTACAAGAACATCGCCATTCCCTACGAGACTATCGAGGCAGTAACTAACTTAGCATATCTCACCAGAATGTATGAGAGACAGTTCGGGACTACCTTCCACGCTCTAAACTGCGCCAAGCCAGATAACCTCAGGCAGATACCGTTTACAACCTCCAGTACCCTTTCCTGGATTTCCCCTATGCGTAGAGGAGAGACAATCATCTGGGATAACAATAAACTGATGCGGTATCCCAAGAAGATGAAGGACCAAGCACGCATCCGTTACAAGGCTGTAGTGGAGAAGGCTGGGTTAGACTATTTAGCATTTAAAGAAGATAGTACCCTCGAAGCGACTAGAGTAGCGGTCTGGTCTTATAAGCAATTGGAGTCATCGATGGATAAGAAAAAGCCTGATCTACATGTCATTGAGGGTGGTAAAAACACCGAAGTATCTGATAACAGTGATGACCTATACACAGGGTTAATGATGGAATTTGGGGGTATGCCTTCTGATAACAGTGCCCCTGAAGTACGGAAAAATATTGCTACTGAAGTGGTAATAAGAGACCCTGAAGAGATGACAAACCTACCAGTTTTTGGTTACAAGATGAAGACTGTGGTTGAGACAGATGATGACGGCAAAGACATCTTGCGTGAGGTCCCAGTCGTCCATACGCAACAGAGTTCCCTTCGTCAGTGCAATAGTTGCTTCGTTGCATCTAACTGCCCAGCGTTCAAACCTGACAATCAATGTGCGTTTAACCTTCCCGTAGAAGTAAAGACTAAGGAACAACTCAAGGGTCTCCTTACTGCAATTATTGAAATGCAGGGTCAAAGAGTGGCATTTATGCGATTTGCAGAAGAAATGAACGGTGGATACGCAGATCCTAACCTCAGTCAAGAGGTGGATCGACTGATGAAACTCGTCGCCAATGTAAACGAGATGGATTCCAATAAGGAGTTCATTCAGATCACTGCAAGCCGTCAATCTTCGGGAGGAGTACTCTCCGCAATCTTTGGGGATCGTGCTCAAGCCCTGCGAGATCTACCTGAAACACTAAAAGAAGACAGTGTTACAAGGATCATCCAGTCCTCTATTGAAGAATAGAGTGATCTGATAACAGCGTCACCCAGTACTTGAAACAGGGTGGTCGCATTCTAACTAACTTTAGGACCCATCCAACAAGTTGCAGAACTTGCTTATTAGCAGGTGAATGGTAAGTTCAGACCCCTCACAATAAGGGACTCCCCACAAGGGGTATTTAAACAATTAGAGAAATAGGTTACCTATATGTCCATGTTTTCATTCCAATTAGCCAACGAGTTTGTGGCTCCGTATCGGGCAAAGAAAGCGCCCTTTGGATACCGAGATGCCGCAGGAAACTCAGTAGGAGAGATTACTTTTCTCAGAACCTACTCTCGGCTTAAAGATGATGGAACCAAAGAGACCTGGGTAGATGTATGCGAGCGAGTCATCAATGGCATGTACTCACTGCAGAAGGATCATGCCAAGTTGAACCGTCTACCATGGTCAGATGCCAAAGCAGCCTCCTCCGCCAAGGAAGCCTTTGATCGACTATTCGATCTAAAGTGGACACCACCAGGTCGTGGGCTGTGGGTTATGGGTACCAAGATAGTCAATGAACAACGCAACTCAGCAGCCCTACAAAACTGTGCCTTTGTATCTACCGCCTCAATGACCAAGATCGATCCAGCCAAGCCATTTGCATTCCTTATGGAGGCATCTATGCTTGGGGTAGGTGTGGGCTTCGATGCTAAGGGAGCAGACAAAGAATTCACCATCTATGAACCACAAGGAGAAACTACTTATGTCATTCCAGACACCCGAGAAGGCTGGGTCGAGTCGTCAAGCGCCCTCCTCAATTCCTTCCTTAAGCCAGATCAGAAGCGCCCTGTATTCGACTACTCGCAGATCCGACCAGCAGGAGAGCCAATCAAGACCTTCGGTGGAACTGCGGCTGGTCCCGATTCCCTCGTCGAATTCCACGATGAAGTAACTAAGATGTTTGCGGGCCGTGCAGGGGAGTTACTTACTCGCACGGATATCGCAGATATTGGTAACCGAATCGGCGTATGTGTAGTTTCTGGAAACGTCCGTCGTTCAGCCGAGTTACTTATGGGACGTATCGATGATGAAAAGTTCCTTAACCTCAAGAACTACGATCTGTACCCAGAACGTGCCGCATTTGGATGGATGTCGAATAACTCTGTAGAAGTATCTGTAGGTCAAGATCTATCGCCTATTATTGAAGGAATCTCCAGAAATGGTGAGCCAGGAGTTATTTGGATGGATCTTAGCCGTAAGTATGGGCGACTAGCAGACCCAGAAAATAACAAGGACTGGCGTATCGCTGGATACAATCCTTGTGCCGAACAGTCTCTTGAATCCTATGAGTGCTGTACTTTGGTAGAGACCTACTTAAATCGTCACACCGATCTAGAAGACTTTAAGCGAACCCTTAAGTTTGCGTATCTCTACGCCAAGACCGTAACACTGATCCCTACTCACTGGGAAGATACGAACGCAATCATGCAACGTAATCGTCGTATTGGTACGTCGATCTCAGGAGTGGCTAATTTTGCGGATAATCGTGGTTTGCCAGTACTTCGTACTTGGATGGATGAGGGTTACAAGACAATCCAAAATTACGATAAGACATACTCTGAGTGGTTGGGTATCCGTGAGTCGATTAAGACCACGACTATCAAGCCATCGGGAACAGTCTCTATCCTTGCTGGTGAGTCCCCAGGAGTTCACTGGACTGTAGGTGGCGAGTACTTCAACCGAGCCATTCGTTTCCGTAATAATGACCCAATGCTTCCCCTTTTTCAAATGGCTAACTACCGTGTGGAACCAGCAAATGAAGACCCTAAAGGAACTTCTGTTGTGTTTTTTCCAATCAAGAGTGAAGCCAAGCGATCTGAAAAGGAAGTATCTATCTATGAGAAGATGGCTCTTGCTGCTACCGCTCAACGCTACTGGTCGGATAACTCTGTCTCTGTAACTGTCTCGTTTGATCCTGAGACTGAGGCTAAGGCTATCGGCACTGCACTCCACATGTACGATGGACAACTTAAGACGGTGTCATTCCTACCAATGATGGATAACGGCGCTTATCCACAGATGCCTTACACACAGATTACTGAACAGCAGTACACAGACGAGGGAATCATGAAACTGTTTCCTATCGATCTTGCTGGTGTGTATGCTGGTATGGCGATCGATGCCATTGGAGAAGCCTACTGCACGACGGACGCATGTGAAGTAAAACTTATTAAGGATAACCAATGAAGTACTTTCCGTACAGCAATAGCGAGGCAGGGCAAGAGTCATTTGTTCTCAATATGTTAGACGAGAAGCGTGATGGCTACTATGTTGAGATTGGAGCCTTCGAGTCTCGTAAGACTAGCAATACTTACTTACTCGAAGGCGGGTATGACTGGAAGGGTATGGCTCTAGAGATCGTTCTAGAGCACGCCCGAGAGTACAACTCCAACAGAAACAACCCATGTATCTGTGCCGATGCAACAGACTTTGACTATCTGTCTTACTTCGTAGACCATAACTTTCCTAAACAAATCGATTATCTGCAAGTAGATATAGAGCCAGCAAGTCAGACACTAAAAGCATTAAAGCAAGTGCCATTAGAACACTACAGGTTCTCCGTCATTACATTCGAGCACGATCTTTACTTTAGTGAAGAGAATATCGCTGTAAAAGAAGAGCAAAAGAAGTTACTTACATCTTTTGGTTATGAACTTGCTGTGGAGAATGTGATGGTAGATGCTCCTGGATGGCCTTTGAGAGAATTTGAGGATTGGTGGGTTGATCCTAAGATTGTTTCTAAAGACAAGTACAAAGACTTAAAATTAAGATACATGTAATGTATTTAAGCAACTGATTGTTAAGGGGTGTAGAAATCTACGCCCCTATTTTTAATGCGTTAGTTAGAAGTCTCCCCAATCAATACTCTTTTTGTGTTTAACTAGTGCTTGTACTAGCAAGTTAACCGTTGAATCTCTAATTAAATCAGGCTCTGTAGTTACAGTGGATGAGGGTGTAAGTAACTCTGGAGTCTTTTCATAGGATTTAGCAAACTCCTTTACACATTGCAGACTGCAAAACCAATGCGTAGATCCCCTAACACCTTCCCCAGTTATGTTACCTCCTAGATACCACCAGTCCTTAGGTTGTTCATGTAATCTTCCAAGGTCCATGTTCGGACTCGACATAGACAACTTCTCACAGTTATCACACTGATACGCATACCCTGCTGGCATTTAACTCTCCCTAGAACTTTCGTCTTTTGAACATACCTTTTCATGTATCTCTAACTGCTGTTGAGCAGCGTTAACGTTCATATCTAAAGCACCAGATTCTTTCCTTTGACATGCCAAGTCATACCCCAGTTCTTCTATCACTAGATCACACCATGGGCATTGAAAATAGAAGCGCGTAAAGTCGTCTATTGCTCTCCATTTACTTGGAGCCAAAGATTGCCAATAGAACTTACTTCTTTCTTCTAAACTACCGTAGTTTGTGGTTAGTCTTGATGAACCACCAGTATTACTAGGTGTGTAAGATCCACCAACGCTATTGGATATGTAAGTGGAATTACCAAAAGGAGCAGTGTTGTTTGTAATGGCGGCATTCCCATACTCATTGATTCGATATGAGACATTATTTAGATATTCTTTATTTCTTAGGTATTCCTTCATATTATTTCCTAAGAATTCTTCTATATTAGGATCTAGAGGGTCAGGCATCTCCATGTAACTTCTCGCATTCCTTTTCATGGGAAGAAATTAGATTCCTTTGATACTTACTAATCTTATAAGAATCTGCGTTTACGCTTTGTACATTTATAATCCCATCACAATACTCACATTGTAAAATGTATAACTCCCCCTTAGATCTACTTGTTAGACCCACTTTCCAACCCATGGGTGCCCAGTACTTCCAGTAAACAATGTCTTCACCATTTGAATAGTAGGAAGGTGTTAAAACATCATCACTATTCATTTATGACTCCACTACACACTAAGTTGTGCTTACCTATCCATTTGGATGGAAATGCCATTTCTCGCAAGAGAATTACCTTTGGTGTTCCAATCATGTGACGTTCAATGGTCATAATCCTGTCATCACAAATTTTGCATACCAAAGTAACAAACTCACCATCTTCATTTTTCCATCCCAACGGGGCTAGAACATTAAAGAAAAACTTTTCGTACTCATCTACTGTGTAAGGTGACTTAGGAAACTTTGGATAGGAATTAGTCTTTGTAGCAGTGGGAAAAGTTATGCCTAAATCAAGTTCCATTTGCTCCCATGTAGGGTTGTCTTTAAGGGACTCACTACTCCACGATTTCTTACGCTGTGGGTACTCGCTCTTGTGCTTGGCGATCATGTAGTCCTTGTATTTATCTCTAGGCTTATCCATTTTCCCCCTAAGAGATCACCACCCCTTTCGGGGTGGCTTTCCCTGCTCCTATTGCTTCTGCTTCTTGTTTATCTTGTGGATTGGTGTCTTGTACGGGTACTTCTCCATGTAGTACTTTACTACAGGTTGGTTTACACCCTTCCAGTCTGACCAGTCTTTGCCAGCATCACTCATTAGATAAGCGATCTTGGCATTAGTCACAGGATTTAGCAGTTCTGCATTACTCGCTAAACCGTAGTACCCCCTTCGAGCATTTCCCATGCTTCCCAGCATGTTGATCTGGAAGAGACCGTAAGACTTGTCTCCTGTATGCCAGTTCCCGTTGTAATCGAGGGGATGTCCTTGTGATTCTTTCTTTGCTATTGCCCATGCTTCTTTGAGGTGGATTCCTTTGAACCCAGTCGCTTTAAGAAGTTGTACGAGGTCTCTATCCGTGAGGATTTTGGCTCCGAAGTACTTCCCTAAGGTAATTGCATGTGCTGGGGCTGGGGCTAGTGCTGGGGTTGCTATCCCTAGTCCTATCGCTATTGCGAGGGCTGGACTAGTGAGTAGGCTTACCAGTACTACCTTCCCACGGTTGGTTAGTTTTATAGTCATTTCACTCCATAAAGTCATTGGTAAGTTCCCCTGCCGTTGACTGTTGGTGACGGATACGGTGGAGATACCGCTCTGTCGTCTTAATCGACTGGTGACCTAGACGTTCCTTGACCTCGTGCAAGTCCACCCCGTTCTTTAACAACTGGGTGGCGTTAGCGTGCCGTAGGTCGTGGGTTCTAGGAGTCCATCCGATTCCTGATTTGTCTATTGCTTTGTTCCATTCGGTTCTCCATACCTCACGAGGCAAGTGACTTGTTTCGTCTATCATGGGCTTAGGCTTTGACTTGGACTGACGGTACTTGCGTACCGCTTCGCCACAGGTCTGGCATCTGCAGGCTCCATGCGTGTATGCATAGAGAGTTCCATGGTCGAACAGTTTTCCTCCCTTAGAGAATGACCCTAGGGGACTTGCTGTACCTCGTGAAGATTCCAGTTTACCTGCTGTTAACACAATGGTTCTAGGGAAGAGCAGGTCTTCTTTCCTTAGAGAGTTAGACGTGACATGGGCTTGGATGTCATGTATTAGGGCTTTAGATAGGGTTATAGAGCGTTTTCTGCCTGATTTAGTACCCTCTATTACTCTGAACCTCTCGCCGTTATTATGCGAGGCTCCCAGATCGCTAACTCTACGCTGGACGTATACCTCGCCAGTAATGAAGTTAAAGTCCTTGACCCTGATCTCGGTTGCTTCACCGAAGCGACATCCACTAGATACCAGAAACTTGGCAAGTAACTTTGACGCTGGGTTTGCTAAATTTGAAAGTATCTTCTTAAAATCCTCAGGCTCTAGAATGTTCTGGATGTTTGGTTGATTCTGGGGGATAGCAATGCCATGAGCAGGATTCTCGCCCTGAATTAGTTCTTCTTCCAGAACCGATCGATACATCGACCCGATACATGCCTTGATCTGAGAACGGCTAGAGGCTGGCATCCCCTTAGATTTAAGCAGAGATAGGAGCGTTACTACATGACGACGATGTATAGCCTCCAAGGGATAACCACCGATGTTAAGGCGTACGTGCTTGTTAAATAGCAGTGTGTAGTTCTTCTTAGTGATGGGCATAAGATCTGCTCCAACTATCCACTTATCAAAATAAGAACCTAAGGTAAAAGACTTCCCCTTAACCATGGGAGCACTGTCTAGTAGTTCAGCCAGTGTGCCAGCACGTTCAGCCTCTAAACGGTTGCTGTATGTTCCAGCAGAGCAACGCTTACCAGCATGTCGGTAATAGGCGGTGAACCTGTCACCACGAGTTACTACATAAGCCATAAACATCACCTCCCTTTACATGTTAATAGAATCAAACATTACTAATCAATACAGATAAAGTCAAAAACTGACACCACATAAATAGTGGATAGGTACTCAACTACAGGGACTTACAGGCGATACAACTAACTCAGTCTTTAGGCCAGGAGTTACTTCAAGTTACTTAATAGTTATCTTGCCGTAAGTGCTTAGTTCATCTGCGAATCTTTGATACACGAGGTTTTAAGTATTCGATCTTTCCGCATTCCTCTACCTTGTGAAAGGTAAGAGCCCCAATTACTTGAGGCTCTCCCTGTATGGGGAGATTACAACTCCCACACTTAGGGTTCACTGTGTCTTTCTTCTCTTTGTCGCTATCCAATGGTCAACTACTTGCTTGCTCCAGATTGGTGTCTTGCCTACGTACTGGGACGGCTCGGGAAGGGTGCCACGCTTTCGACTCTGCTTGATCGTGCCTGTCTTTAGACCCGATAAAGTTGCGATGTCTGAATATGTTAGCCATTCGTCCATGCTTAGTTGCTCTCTTTCGATTGTCTTTCATTTGAGGTTCTCTTTGTTGATTGCAATAAGCCCATCTAAAGACTCGAATAGATCATCTGGCATCACATCGTTGGAAAGCATAAGTAACTCCACAACCTTAAGTAATCCCCAGACGAGTAACTCTCCGTCTATACCTTCTCTTTCTGAGATCTCTTTTAGACGAGCATTGGCTAGGTGTTCTGTGATCTCTTCTGGCAAAGGATTTTCACGAGCAGACTCTACCTTGAATCCATGAGTGATCTTCATAAACTCTGTTGCTAGAGTCAGTCCCTTAATTGCATCTGATTGATCTTTGGTCATTGCTTACTCCCACTCTTGATTACTTTTAACAGGATGTTTAGTGTCTCTACAACTTTACGAATCATGATAGTTCTTACAACATGCACAAGCATCGATGCATCGAATGCAACCAGCCACCAATTTACATGACTAGTAAACGGGTAATAGAGGAGATCTACTGTCCAGACTACGATCAAGACCTTCTCTACGAACCATGCGTCATCCCATACACGTCTTATCAGTTTCATAATTATCATCTAATGCTCTCCAACTCTTTTAAGGGTGATCTCGTTAAGGTAGTCATACTCGGGTAAACCGTTGTTGTTTTGGTGACCGTTATCTTTAGAGCAGTCAGGGCATTGCCTTTGTACTGGGACAGTACAGCCACACTTACAGTTACACTCTGGCTCACTGTTGAAGTCGTCATCGAATAGCGACTCGTCAAGGATGTCATCATTCACTTAATACCCTCCTAAGCATCTACTGCTTCTAGTGTGTCTAAATTGTGCATCTCGTATCTCAGTCAGAGTGGGGGCATACAAGTCTGTGCTACAGGCAGAGCATAGGAATGTGTATTCCTCACCCTTTGCATCCCATTCAAATCCTTTGTAAATACTTCTACGCATATGTCTCCTACTCTTGTTAATTGGAAATCGGGTAGGGGCAGGTACGGCTACGGTAAGGCTACCGATCATGACCGTCCTTCATGGCAAATGTGTATAAATCCATGTTGACCCCAGCCCGATAAATCTAGTTGGTTAAGTTCTTCTTGCAGTTAAAGCAGAAGAAGATCACAGGCTCTCCCTGTGTATTGGTGATGTACTTACCAGTCTCTTTAAGACCTTCGTTATTGCATGAATCACAAAGATCAAGTTGACCCAATGTAACTCTTTGCGCTGTTACGTATCCCATGAAGTTACTTATCCTTATCCTATGAAGAGAAGTACGCAACATACTCCTAAAATAAAATCCCACCAATGATGAATGACCCAATTAATAAACTCATGCATTCTTACACTCACATGAATCTTCTGTCTCATCACATTCACTGCATAGCGAGGAATCCCAAACCACCCAGTGGTCACTGAGATCTGTCCATGGGTTCTCTGTGATGAAGTACCCCTCACGATTGACCAGTGAATAGCCAGCACACACTGTGCGGTTGTCACCATCATCGATGAGAGACCATACTTTGTTTGTATCGATCTGACTTATTACATACTCAAGATCTTGTCCCTGTGCTTCAAAGAGAATCCCACCGCCTGCTTCACTAGTCCACCAGTTAGCATCGAGATTGATAGGGTTCTTTACAGGCTTATAGACGGTGTACCACTCGTCCTCAGTAATCCTGCTCATACATCTACCCCTATCTTTTCAGAGGTATGTCCAGCATTGAATCCAGCCAGCCAAGCATCTCGGTATGCTGTCTCAAAACTGCGTGCCGTATCTTCCAGAAGTTCTGCATCGTAATTTTCGAAAGGTTCCCATGCGCTTACTTGTTCATTTGCTATTACTTCATAGCCTCCAGTTGTGTAATCGCATGTAACTGTTGCAATCGCATTACTAATGGCGTAGGTAGTGACTTCATCTTGCAATCTTGAAGGTAGATCTTTAAATTGAATCTCGGTTGAGATCTCTATCGTTGGCTCACCTTCGATGTACTCGATAATTGCTGAATACGACTCGATGATCTCTGAGTCCGTGGTCTCATCCTCCTTTATCTTAGTCAGATGAGTATTGAGAGCAGTAAGTAACTTCTGCTTGTCGATTAAATTGCTCATAGTTAGTCTCCTACCTTCTGGAAGTTATGTTTTTGGTTAGTATTCAAAAGATCTTTTTGAACCCGAAGCGATGATAGAGGCAATGACTTGTATCGAATCAGAGTTCTGTTGGAAGGAACACTGTAAGCCACAACAAACTTTCGCCCCTGAGTTTGGACTACTACTCCTTGGCGTAGTTTTGCCAGAGATTGTACCCATACCAAATCATTGATCTTGACGTTGTAAGGCTCTACAGCCTGATGGTCATAGAGTCGATCGTTTACTAACTTCGTGATTAACTCACGCTGTGCCTCACCCAAAGACTCTAGGTCTAACCGAACCTTAGCCTTCTTAATCGACTTAACTGCAGAGTCTGCAGGAAACAATCTCCAGAATGTAGAGTTATTGTTGTAGTACTTTAGATCTGCAGGTAGTTCTGTCCCTGTCTTCCATGCGTATGACCATGACTGCTTGAAACGGGTCTTATTGCCATCTCCCTTGCCCCTCTCCATGGTCACAGAGTCCTTGGTGTAGTAATTACCCGTCATGATAGAGCCATCTTCGTTGACGAGATACTCCCACTCTCGTTCGACTGTCTCAGTGACAAGAGTAAAGTCCTTATAGACCTCCTCCTGAATGTCATAGCCCACTGTAGTGGTGCGAGTGACTTGGTTCTGGGCAGTCTTATGCACCTGACCCGTGTGGTCTACGTAACCGATCGTGTAAATGCTTGAACCTGTACGCAGGTCTTTGATTTCATCTAGGTATTTACTCATAGTGCTAAATCCCTCGCTTCCATTACCTTCTCAATAAGCACCTGCAGTGTGGTGGCATCCATTGCAAACCTAGTCACTGCGACATAATCGCCAGACTTGTTGCGAGTATTCTCACTCCGAACCTCGACGGTATCTGCACGAGCACCGATGATGGTACGAAGAGAATCGATCGCTGATTTAGAGACTCGCTCGTTGCGTTCCTCTGCCTCACGTACTACACGATTGCGTTCCTCTTGGTCACGCTTCATCTCCTCCTCTACGCGCTTGGCTTCTGCTTCTGCCTCTGACCACTTAGCATCTAGAACCGCATACTCACTGACGATGTCCTGAGGACGACTGAGCCAATACACTGTCCCGTTACCTTGCGTTGCCCACTGCTCCGACTCCACGAGAAATCCGATAGAGCGAGCACCAGCCTCGGCTGGCTCGAAGTTGAGATCATCTGGCTTACCAGATCGCACTACTTCATAGCCATACTTATCTAAGTTAACTAACTTTGCCTTGGCGACATCACGCCGTCTTACTTTGTTGATGTCCTTCTTCTCTGCTGAGGAATAGTCCCATGATGGAATGATTGCGTACTCTACGCCAAGTTTAAGATCGCCTTGTTTCAATTTATTCTCCTTTGAGATAGGGAGCGTGACCCCACGATCACGCCCCACACTTATTAGTTACGCGTTAACTAGCCGACGAGAGATCGCATACTTAACGATGGCTCTTGCCATGGTTACGATGTCAAACGGATTGCTGATGATGGCACCGACTTCACAGTGGTGCGCTGACTCAGCAGTCAGACTGAATGAGTCATAAGTTGTCTCTGGAATGTAAGCGAAGGAGGTCAAGACACCAGCACGAGACATGCGGTCGATAGCCTCATGATTCTCTCTCTGATCTCCGTACCATGCTCCATCTGTAATGATGAAGAACACCTTCACCTTACGCTCTGACTCTGCTAGTAACTTGGTCGCATACTTGATCGCATAGTCTGGTGTAGTTCCACCACCACTGAATGCATCCCTGATCGAAGAATCTGACTTCTCATTCCCCCGATAGAGCACGCGAGTCTGGTCATCGAATGTCAACACCGTAGTGCTGGCATCGATACGGTCTAGTGCTCTCTTAACTGCATACATGGCTCGGTTCGCGTTAGCGATCTTGGTGCCACTCATGCTTCCAGAGTTATCAAGAGCGATCACGCACTCGATGTCAGTCGCATCTTCACGCCCCTCATTCCATTGATCGAAGATCGTATCGAATGCTTCGCCCTGAATGTGGCGACCGATGTTGACCCGACCAGAGTTCTCGAACCTGTCCCAGTTGGGTTCGTGTTCGATACGCAACCGCTCAAGTTCACGACCGAATGATCGTGATGCTTCTACTGTTGCTGAATCTGGCACGAGGTTATTCCAGCGAGCACGCTCTGGCTCTTTGGAGTTGTTTGATGCGAGAGTTGGAAGTCCACTGATGATACGGATGATGTCATCGATCTCTTGTGCCACCCCAGACTCACTGAGAAGGTCACCGAGAATCGTCTCGATCATTACCCCAGCCTCAGCACCTGCAGTCAGTGATGGAGTATCGCTCTGCTCTGCATCGCCCTCTGCATCATCTCCCTCTAAGTCAGGAGTAACTTCATCATCGCCCGCAGGAGAATCAGGAGTTACTTCTTCGTCATCACTGTCGAAGTCCGACCAGTCGATGTCATCTGCATCTACGATCATTGGTGGCTTCTCAGATGGAGTGATCGGTAGATCATCCCCCTCGACATCTTTGCCCAGCATGCGATCACGCTCCCGTGTCTGCTGGCGTGGAGGTACTGGACGAGAGTTCGATGACTCGATGCCTTCAACTGGTCGCAAGCCATGACCGAAGGGGTCGATGACTGAGATCGGAGTGCCATTCTCGTCACCTATACCGCCCTTTACTGCCTTGTACTTCTTGCCTGTACCCTCGCCCTCACCCTCACCCTCACCCTCACCGTCTTCACTAGTTGGAAGGAGGTCGTGGTAACTCTTGATGAGTTCCTTAGCCTTCTCAGTGTCAGCAGGGAACACTACGGTACGATAAGAATCCACGATCGATAGAAACTCTGACACCTTCTCATGCTCTGGGTATAGGGCACGAGACTGACGACGAAGTTCTACGGGAAGATACTTACGACCGCAGAGCAGTGGGTAGGACTTGGCGAAGATCTCATCGTTGCTCTTGAAGTGAATCAAGATAACAGCAGTGAACCATGGGACAGTCGATGGGTACTTGCTAGTGAAGAATGACTCGATGCGCTGATCTTCTAGAGCATTGAATGCACCCCAGTATCGGTTGTCGATGACCCACTGCACGATGTCACTGGACTCGCGTGGTGTGTAGAGGATGTGTGAGACCTCATGAAGATCAAGACCTTTAATGCCAGCGATTGACTCGGGAGTATTAAGTTCCCCGATCTCATTGGCATTGAAGGTCACCGTGTCAGACCCAGACCATGCTGGTGCTTTGATCTGTGCATGCTCGACCGTCACTGTGACAGGTCGAAAGGTAAACGCAGAGTTAACACGGGAGAAGAATCCAACGAATCGCTCGATGCGCTTGCGCTTCTCCTCCTGCTCTTGGGTCTCTTTGCTGATCTGTTCGATACCCTCTGTGAAGATCTTAGCGATCTGTCCGAGGTCAGTGACGTTGGGCTTCATGGCTCTCCTTATACGTTGGCGTAATTAGTGGTGATCTTCTCCTGCGAGATGTTGAGATCTTCCTTGATGTTCCATGATGCACCCTCAAGGAGCATCTTCACTGCAGGTCGTTCTTCGTCCGTGAAGTTATTGGTGAACACTTCACAAGCAAGATCGAAGTTGAGTTCCTTCGCTACAAGTTCGAAGGTCTTCAAGATACGA
>Ga0214246_1000184_pt1 | contig 17787 bp, 3 predicted proteins | sample TroBogypolimnion_41_FD_153084 | JGI IMG/M metagenome (GOLD analysis project Ga0214246, IMG submission 153084) | Freshwater microbial communities from Trout Bog Lake, WI - 29MAY2009 hypolimnion | ecosystem: Environmental > Aquatic > Freshwater > Lake > Hypolimnion/Profundal zone | place: Trout...
ACACGAGTCACAACACCGTTGCTGATAAAGGCTCTACCAGTAGCACCAAGGCCACTTTCGCTAGTAAAGACTACCTGAGGAGGAATATTATACCCAGATCCGCCATCAATTAACACAATTTCTGTTACAATGAAACCCACATTATCTAACCAGAATTTCCAAGGGTATGTTTCTATAGCAGTATCGCTAGCAGAAAGTTTGCCGTTTTGAACAGTCACATCAATTATACCAACTTTGCCATTTTCATAAATTGGCATTATATCAAAGTCAGTAATAGGTAACTGAGCAGTATCCAAACTTTCATAGTTGCTTACATATTCCCTGACTTTTGTTCTATAAGGTTTAACTTCCGCAACATAGTCTTCAAAGTTTGCTAAATTATCAACTGGATAATTCACTGGTTGATTTAACGCACCAACGTTGTGTTGTGCTTTAACAAAACTAGTTTTAAATATCCAATCTACATATACTTGTTCGCTTAACACATAGTGAACGCTGTTGAAGAACAGATTTAGATATTCTTGTTTTAAATTATCTATAAAAATATTATTTTTAATAGTGTTTAATATAATTCTCAGTTCAGCTGATGCTACTGTATCAAATCCTTCAACGTCAAAAATACTAGAATCGTAACCAACATCTGTTCCTGAGAAGTTGTACAAACTAGTTTTAAACTGTATGGTACCATTTTGTATACCCACAGTTTGATAACTTTGTGTCCAATCAAAAGATGATACATTGCTATATCTTTTTAATAATGTCCAGTTACCTGAGTTGTTATTGCTAACACGGACTAATACACCAATACCGTTATTGGTTAATGAATTGATACTGTCCGCTATGGTGTATAACTCGGAAAAATTGTTAACTACAAAATCTGGAGCATCAAATTGAGAATATCCAGTAGCATACCAGTCAGCGTAACTCCAGTAATTTCTTACATCATAACTTTGTGTTAATGTTCTAGACCATTGTTTGTAGACAGGATCGTAAGTGTACACACTCCATTGATTGTTTGCTTGGCTATCACTATGAACTAGTACAGCATAGTTTCTAATAGAACATTGTGTATTATTATCATACCCGTTGCCTGGGGATAAAATAGTAGCACCGGTAACTTGTCCAAGAGCGTTAATAGTTGCTCTTACTACTGCGCCTGTTCCTGATCCAGAAATTTCTATATATGGAGATGTTGCTAGTCCATTTATACTAGGGACGTAGCCTTTACCAGCAAAATTTATTATAATACCTGTAACTTGTCCGTTTGTAACAATTGGACTTAAGTTTGGTTTAGAAAAACTAGCAATAGTAGCATATGGTAACTCAGCATCTGTATCCAATATAGCATCGTACAAGCCAGCAACCACTGTTGGTTCTTTATCATAACTTGTTAAACTGCTAATGTTAAGTTCAGCAATTTGATTATTAATCATTACACCATTTGCTTGTTCGATCAACTGCTTCAATGCTTCGAATCGATTAATGAACATACCCTGTCTAGGTCTGTTTTCTATACCGTATTTTAATTTAAATGGTAGTCGCGGATCGGGGACAACTTTACCTTGTTTATCTATTCCGCACAAACTATCAAACCATTTTTGTTCAATTGTTTTAGGTAAATTAATATTAGGATCATTACTAATCATTTTGTACTGTGTATGTACATTCTGATCAGTTTTATCTATTTCCCAATATTCTACGGACAGTACAACATCCGATGCTGTTAGATAACCTTTAACATTAGTTAAACTAAATGTGCTCAATCCAGTAATTGCTAGATATGTATAATCTTGTCCTCGAGGATTAGCAATTAGACTTGCCACATCCATAGCTGACATGTTTCTTCCAGCCACATACGGAATTACAGTTTTATTCTTAACCCAGAAATAATAAGTGTTCTTAAATGTTTTACTAATTTTATCATATGACTGAGTTACCGCATAGGCTGTGTCACCGTACAAACTCTTGCCGCTTATTCCGCTAGCTAGACCGGCATTGGTATCAGCTTGGAGATCCCATTGACTTGGTTTTAGGGTAGATGATACCCATTCGTAAATGTCTATGCTAGCATTAGTAGCTAGTTGATTCCAAGTACTGTTTCTATAAACAATATCCTGATCATAGCTGTTGATAAATTTAGCTGTTCTTAGATCCCACCATAATTGACCAATTTGTTTTTTTGACCATATACTAGTGGTATTCACGACCAAATTACTTGGTCCTACACTATAAATTGCTGGATCATAGAAAGTTTTATATCTGATTTCTTCTTCAGCAGGTCCTGGAATTTTTCCTTGTAATGGATCTACTACATCTAAATATTTTAATAAACTACCAGTTGCTCTATTATACAAAAATGCTTTTTTAATTTTTTTAACATCGGCAACTGGTACTTGATTTGTGTGTATTGTCCAAGTATATGTGTTTGGTAACTTATAATAATTATAAACTACACCTGTGGAAGTATAAGAATTTACAGTGGTATTAGGAGCTCCGGCAAATATCTGATTTGCTCCCACAGCAAATGCCAATCCTAAACCGTCAGTGGTAGAACTTGTTGCTGATATTGTTTCGCTGTATACCCATTTTGTATCATAGCGATCGTATATGTCAATGCGCCCAGATGAATTAACTGTCGAAAAGACCACCAATGTCTTATAATCATTCATAAAGGCAATTTTAGTTCCAAAATCATCTACAACATCTGATCTAGGATTGACAGAATAAGTGTTAGTAGTGTCATATTGGCCAGTTGCTAACAACGGATATACTTTAACAACGCCAGTTGTCGAAGCTTCTGGATCGCTAACAGCAATGTATTGAGCCGAGTCTGAAACACTAATACTTGAAGCAAACGCAGTTGTTATTCCTGATATTGTCTGACTAAAGACAAAGCCATTGCCTGAATTTTTGTATATTGTAAGAGATCCAATTTGTGATCCACCGCTTGCCGCAACAGCCAAAGTCAATCCATCATTACTTACGTTTATCGAACTACCAAAATTGCTACCTGTAGTTGCTCCCATATAGGTGATATCATACTGCCAGCTGGTTGTAACAAAATTTAGTACACCCGACGGTGTGCTATCTGGGCTTCCTGAAAGTTCAAGAGTTGTACTACTTAATACTGCCGTAACTGTTTGGCCGGTAGTAAATCCTACACCCTGAACTACTAGTCCTACTGTAATACCCGTAGTACTAGTAACTACTAGTGTAGCATAACTACTACCAATAGGATTGTAGGCAGAACTTGCTTTAATGTTGGAAGTATAAATTAATTTATAAACACGGCCTGTACCGCTGTTATATCCAACTGCTCCTACATATAGTTCATTAGTATTAAATGCGATTGTTGATCCAAATTGTTCTCCGGTAACGTGACTTGGATCTAATCCAACAGAAGGACTTACAATAGAATCTACTAATGAATAACTATTTCCAAATGATTGTTGATATAAACTAATCACACCTTGATTAGTATTCAAACTGTTATTAGCTATTGAAGTAATATCTACTGGAATATATGGTATTTGGTTCCAAGCTGATATGCCGTACGGCGCAACAATTTGATAACCATTAACAAATCCAGTAATAGGTGTTGGTAAAGTTACTAACAAATCATTTATAATATCTAAACCGCCAACACTGCTACCTTTGATTAATACCTGATCTCCTGCAAGATACCCTGTTCCTGTGCCTGACACTGTAACAGTATAACCAGCTAGGACGGGTTTGACAGTAAATTTTGCTCCAGACGCTAATACTACAGAACCTGACAAACTTGTATAAGTTTGCGGTGGAGTTCCTACACTTGACCAAGTGATAGTACTAATAGATGCTTGAGCAACTGACTGAACTATAATAGTGATATCGTTAACCGAATCTACACCGCCTACTTGAGATCCTAAAATAGTAATTCTATTACCTACTTTGTAACCTGCTCCGCCGGATATAACATTTACTGTATAACTTGTTCCAATTACCACAACATTGAATCGAGCACCTTGGGCTTGATTTTGAGTAATGCCTGTTACATTACTATATTGATGTAATAACGCATTGGTTGTTTGATAATAATAGGTACCGTCCGTTACGATAGCCTTAGCAATGTAATCAATATTGTTAGGTGTAGAATATATGCCTTTGTAATTAGTTGCCACATATCCAGATGTAGGACTGCCTATTACTAGCCATTTTTTATCATTACTTATTGCCACTATTGTGGCAGCAGATGCTCTTGAATTTTTATTTACTGACCCCACTAGAACACTAAAATCTGATATATTTTGTCCACCAAGATGTGATACATCGACAGTTAGCTGATCGTTTACTTGATAATTTGTGCCGCCGTAGTTTAATAAAATACTAATTACTAGTCCATTGGCAACTGTTACTGTGGCTGTAGCTCCTGATCCGGTACCAGTAGTAGTGTATTTCAAAGGAACATTTGGATATACAGTTGTTCCAGTAGCTGGTACATAACCTGAGCCGCAATTATTACTTACTTGAACTTCAAAAGGAGTATTTGATTGACCTCCAAGATATTTTGCGTCTGCTGTTAGTATCTGACCACTTACATACTGTGTATTATATCTTACTAATTGAACAAATGTAACTACGCCATTAGTGATTGTAATGTTTGCTACTGCATCAGTTCCGGTACCGCCGATCAACGGCACATTAGAATATGAAGCTATACCATTGGCTGGCAAGTAACCTGACCCACCTGATACCAAAGTTAGTGATAAACTTAAGCCAGACGTATTAAAAGATGTCAGTGTGCCTTGAACACCCAATCCAGGTGTTCCAGAATAGTTAGCTGAAATAAAAGGTGTTTGAATTAATTGATTTCTTGACCAATCAGTTACTATACCCGCTTTTGAATATATAGCTGTTTGTCCGTCTGATGCTGTTATTGCTGCAATATCTCCAGCTTTATTCATAGCAATCGCACGACCAAAATTATGATTATTAGCTAATGCCTGGTCATTAATGACTGAACTATAGTATACAGGATCATAAATCCAGCTAGCCCAATTGGTATTAGATGCTGAAATTTTATCAGTCCATAACAACTGTCCAACTACCGGAGTTAGTGGGTTTAAAGATTCCAGTTGATCTATCGATGAATTTAAAGCACGTTGAGATATAAAATAAAATATTTCAATAGTTGCTAGGTCATTAAAAGGAGCAAACACTACATTAGGTTTTAAATTAACTGTAAATGAATTTGTAGTCGTTGCTGTTATCACATAGAAACCATTTATTTTTGCCGTACCTATAATTCCAACGCAATCTCCTATATTGAATGTAACTGTAGTAGCTACTGTAATAGTGATTGTATTTGGTGTAGGACGAGTATCAGATGTAACAGATCCTACCGATCCGGCAGCATATTTTAATGTGTATCTATAAACATTCCAGTCATAAGGAGGAGGAGCAAACGCACACCATATATAATTGCCATCAACATATTTTGTTGGATCATAAGAAGTTATATCTAACAAATGACCTAAACTTAAATTAACATCTTTTGAATTCACATAGCCTGCGCTGAGCAACAAAGGTTTATATTTTTTAAGAACGGGCCACGGGTTAGAATCGTATCCGTTAGGTAATACATATACATCGCTGGGCAAAACTTGTGTGATAAGTGGATTTAAATTTTTATCTATTTGATTAACTAAACTGTACCCTTGGGGATTACTTCTTACTAGTCCTTCATTTAATACAAATTCAATTTGTTGATATGCGTTAGCCGCACCATATTGGCCGACTCTTACTGCCCACTCTTCATAAAATACTAGACTTTCTTTGTTTTCGCTACTAAGCACATCAAATAATTTATTAAGAACATTCTGCGTACCTTTTTCTCTAATCATTCCTTGGTAGAATTTAAATTCACTAACATCATCTTGAATAATATTATCGAGATACTGACGTTTTTGATAACCAATTAAATGCTGACCCATTTTTTGTTGTGCACTATCAAAGCTGTCGACATCGAGTCCATAAAAATCCTGGAACTGTGTAGCAATGTTCGTCCAGTTAGGAATTATCTGACTAGTTGGTTTTTTAGATAATTCTGTCCATTGTGTTAAATCAAAAATTTCTTTACCTGGTAAAAAAGCATTAGCACTATAATAGTATCCTTGATAATTTATAATATCACCAAGATTATAATCTTGCCACTGTTGCCAGTTTTGTATTTTTGCTGCATCAAAAATAAATCCTGGAATGTCAAGGCCGCCGTACCAGCCCGTGGTAATATAACCTGAAACTTTGATACGTTCTTGTCTGTAACCACTTTCTGGATTGTAGATAGTATCATTAAATATTGTAGTGTTATTAAGAATAACAACATGCTCATGCTGAACAAGATAAAAACTTGCTCCGTAAATACCGTCTTTATTTCTTGGACTATATTGTACTGTATTGTTTTTTCGATAGCTATCTAAATCTGCTTTAGATATAGCTGTACCATTTACTTTAAATATTTCATATTGATTAAAAGGATTATTAATATCGTCTACTACATTTAATGGAGTTACAAACGTAATATTACCAGCGGCCGGACTTAAACTTATAACACTTGCCCCGTCAACACTCAATCCGTCTAACTTATTAAAATAACTATATTCAAATACGTCCGATGCTGGTACATTTCGTAAAGCACTATAGTATTCACCATTGTATCGAACAATATTTCCGTAAGGAACTACTAGATTTGGTGTCCAATCTGCCCATTTATCGTGTCCAGTACTCCATTTTTGAGTCGACCAAAACATAAACTCTTTGGCACTAGTTTCCCAGTTGCTTACAATTCCTAAATTAAGATTGAATTGATTGAATAGGAATCCTTGATCTTTTAAATATTCACCGTAGCCTAACAAGAAATCAACTACGTCCTGTTGAGTACTAAATGTTGTCCCATAAGGTACTGTAATTTCTTGTGTATTATCCCATGCTTTTCTAAAATTAGCAGTAATGCCACCGATGATTGGTAAGAACGGTAAGCTAACAAATTGTGTATTATCAAAAGTTACACCCGAGGTCGTTAACACTAGTGCTTTGAAAAATCCGCCGTTATATTTTATAATGGTTCCTGCGGCATACTGTTCATTAGGCGCCCAGTTAACAAAACTTTCTGAAATACCGCCAACATTTATGTCAGCACCTGGTTGAGAATAAGCATAGTACTTAAAGTATGGTTGGGTTTGACTGTAACCACTTACTTGGTAACCGCCTTGCAATCTAGTTACGATAACTCCACTGTACGTTAATTTTTTAGTAGGACTAGAACTGTTTAAAAAAACTTGATAATCTTCTTTGGGAATAAAGACACTACCTTTGCTACTAGGAGTTTTACTATCTAGTAATAAATTAAATTGATCTTGATTTGTAAAAGAACCAACTCTATAGGACAGACGAATATCCATAGTTGTTAGATCATTGGCATAACCTTCATAGGATTTTAAATTATTACTAAAAATATAATTTAAAATAAGATTGACCACATAATTAATAACACCTGCGGTTGGTACCCGAGTAGTGCTAGAAGAAATACTAGGTAATATAATATCTTGAGGCCTGATTCTTAATCCAGTGTCCTTGTAAATCAATTGATTAGCTTTATTTCGTACAACACGACTTCTATCTAACAACACACCAAATGTTTTAGATGGAGTTAATAGTGCGCTTGTAATTAACAAACTAAATGGATAATGGCTGCTCCGACGCCAGCTGGCCTCTACCGGAGCAACATCTCCAAATACAAAGTTAAAATCTATGCTAGGTTTTATTGTGCCTAATGCTAGCCCTGAAAATAATGGACTAATAAGATTTCCAGATTCGTCAACTGGAATATGATCCATCAAAAATGGTTTTACATAATCTGCCAAATAGATGCCTGGTGATCCTGGAGCTCGTAGCATACCGTCTGCGATATCTTGCCACATTACTTGATTATCTTTAGTATATGGAGCAGGGCCATATATTTGATCCCACCAGCTGGGTTTAATAGTTTGTCCTAACATTTCCCAAGGACAAATATTAGGTCGGTCGGTGTTCAATAACCAACGATACACACCTCTCCAATATCCTGGTAAACTTGTCTTATCAGGAGCACTATTCTTAGAATAGTTGTAGGTAAAGCTGTTGTTACTATCATAACTTAGTGGTTTTGAAAAATCCACACCAACTTCTTTAGCCCAACGATAAAAATTAGGAGCTAGCACTTCATTAAATTCATCTCGAGTATATGAGTTTGTTTTACCGTAGCTAGGAATTAGATTATGTACATCAAATATATCTGGATTATATTCAACTTTGATATTATTAAAAATACGTTTTTCTAATTCTAAGATTAAATCATCACGATAATCTCCATAAGCCAGTACTTGACTGCCATCGTGACCTTGTATCATTAATTGAGGAGCAACTAGTGTAGTATCTAGATAAATCTGTGGCTCGTACTTGGGGTAGATGCCTAATTTAGTAGGTGTTTCTGGAACAAAAGACCCATCTGTATTATCATATTCCACTGTTGTAATTACATCACCGTTATTCATTGTTAACGAGTCTGTCATTACTACAAAACCTTGATTGTTAAATGTATAATCTCTACCGTAAATTAATTGTAAACCATTTAGATAAACACCCACTGCTTTATTTGAAAGAGTTTCTAGTGTAAATACCGTACTTAGTGGATATGTTTTAATTCTATAATCTACAACTGTGATATTTGTACTTACTTTTGCTCCATAAGGAATCATATCGCTAAAATAATAAGGAGCTGTTTTAGGCTTATTACCATTTATTTTTTGCATTATAAGTTCTAACATCACTGACGGTTCAGCATCAATACCTAAGTTTTCAGCTGTGGTAATAAAAATTCGTTTAAAATGATTATAGTCATCTCTACTTTGTTCAATAGCTCGTATAACATTGTTTGCCTCGCTGGTAATATGATACATTGACAAACTTGCCGGACCACTATGCTGTACAAATTTAGTGCCGTATGCTGATGTATTTCCTAAATCTCTAAGATTACTGCGACCTGGAAATGAACCAACAAATACTGTTTCTAAATTATCTACTATACTGTTAACATGATCCGATACTTCGCCGAGTGTGAAATCGCCCATTGAGTTGTTTAGTGGATTGTTTTGTAAATTAATAGGTATTTCATAATAGCCGTTGCTATTAATAGGCTGATCTGCAAACGCTCTAATCGTCAATACATCGGTCAATGCTATTGGAGTTGCCAATACTATCTTTTTAAACAGTTGACCGTCTACTAATTGCCATAAACTAGGATCTACTCTTTTACCGTTTACATATACTCTAACAATTAGATCAGATAAATTTGAAATATCATCAAATATATCTAAATTAAAATTATTTGTTTTATTAGAATTTTCATAAATTCTAATGGCGGCTTGAGTATTTGTAACTAATGAAGTTTGCCAGCCATTATTATATACTGTATCACCGGCATAAGTTTGACCAACAAGATAACCCACATTGATATTTTTTGTTAGTAATGCTGTATCTTTTTTGTATTGAAAACTATCTGTGGCAAGATTAAAATTAAAAACAATATCGCCTATGTTACTGACATTTTTATAACTTAATGGAAATCCCAAAGTTTTGTCAGCAAAACCAGATCCAATTTTGTAAGAAAATACGGCTGTACCTTTAAATGTTGATCCTGAATAAACGCCGGTATCTCCATAGCTAATGCCGTTATCGTCTACAACATCAAATAACGGAGTCTGATTGGTATCACTCTTTTGCTGGCTTTTAATCCATGTTGTACCATTAAACCAATACATTAAACTTTGATTAGTGATACCTTGATTAATTAATACTGTTTGATTTAATTCAGGTGTAACTATTTCAACTAAATGTATTTGTTTTGATTGACCTGTATGTTTTACATCTATGAATTCTACACGATATATTTTATTAGTCACTAATGGATCGGTATCTGCTGTAAATAAAATTGTCTGATTATTTGCTAATGAGATTCCGTCAATACTATAGCCTGCTGAACCTTCGATGGTTGAAAATACATCTGTTGTAAAATTGTCAATTAGATCAACATCATCTATAGCAACTGTGCCAAAATTAAATAATTTTAAATCTGCTTTAAATTCAATAATAGGACGAGTTGCCCTTGCCAATTGATTTAAATTAGGAATATCTCCGTTGGCCACAGCACTAGCAGTTATTACATCTTGGTGGAACCAACGATTATAACGTGACCAAGGATTATGATCTCGGCTAGCACGATTAATCACAATGTAATCTGCAACCGCCGCATAGCCTGTTGCATCACTAAAGGGTTCTTGATCAAACGGTGTGTTATCAAATTCAACAGTCTGCGATACAGTATACGGACTAACAATTTCTAAAACACTTTGAGGAACTAGCTTAATCGCAGTACCAACACCTTCTACATAGTAGTTTCCTGTAGCATATTTTGCCGGTGTAACATTGCCGCCAAAATTAACTTTCATTCCGTTACTTAGCTGTGTACCATTGGTTAATTTGTAAGTTTTTTTACCTAATACATCTGCTTCAACATTGATATAAGTATTTTGATCAATGTCATAAATTTCTATCACGCCACCAAGATTAATATCATTTTCACTTTGATAATAAATCATAGTAGGAGCATCATTGGCTATGGTCCAAGTAATCGTTCCTTTCTGTACAGCATACGTGTCTATACCGGCATTTAGATATCTATCTACTTTACCTGTAGTTCTTGACAATTTAAAACTAAAAGCATTTCCTGGACTGTTGATTTCAAATGTATAAGTTTGACCTTTGTATAATTTTAATACAGGGTTTGGAGTAAACCCGTTAGGAGTAAACACATACTGATTATCTTCACCTACGGCAACTAGATCAACTTTTATAGTACTAACTACTTTTTGTTGCTGACCAAACACAGTAATTGGTTCAGGACCGTAAGGAATCCAATAATAATTTTGAAAATTAATTATTTTATCCCAATCGATGTGCGGATCCCAACTGTAAAATTCTTCTTGATTTAATCTGGAGTGATTGACAGTATTGCCGCCAAATACTCCTAATTGATTAATATAGTCGATGTAATCTTTATAAAATGTTACATTGTTTAAACTATCTTGAATTACAACACTGGGCTCTAATTGATAATTTTGTCTATTTGTTTCTACAGCAGTAACATAGATATCCGATCCTGTGGCTGCTTTGGCATTTTTTCTTCCAATATAACCGTTAACCTTTTTTACCGAACCTGGTTGATATAACTGATCAAGCGTTGCTTGTAAGAATTTTTTATTGCCAGGGGTTTGATAAAACCCAGGTAATAAATTAGAAGTAAGACTGCTGTTTCCAAAAGGCGTATTATTAGCCATTAGATGCTCCGTTTGTTGCGCTGGTTATATTTTGTGTATTAAGAACTGTGGTCAATGCGTTGCCTGTTACTGTTTTAAGATTGGCGCTGGTTAATCCTGATACTATAACTATATCGCTAGCTTGGGCACAACTTATAAAAATCTGATTGCTAGGACATTGAATTTCAAACAAACTACCAAAGTATTGGCCTGCTTGCTTTGGAACGATAACAAAACTAGTAATGTCTGGATTTAATTGTGTTAATACATAAGTGGATAATTCGGTAAAATAGAATGTATCACCAAAATTCCAATTATCTAGGGCAAAGAAAGTATTGATAGCTGTTAATATTCTAGCAATGATATTAGAGCTACTGGCTGTACTGCTTGAATTTTGAACTACATTAAATGTTGCTTGTAAACTTAAATCTGCTTGGGCTCCAAACAATAATTTATAGCTGACTGGATGATAAACAATTTCATCGCTAATTGATTTGATTAAATTTAAATTAGGACTCAATGCTGAATTTAATTCGTTACTGCTTGGGGGCAACGGTTCAGTTGTTACTGCTCCTGAATTAATCCATTGTCTAAAGTTAGTATCATAAGTTTTTGTTAAAACATAAACATCCATGATATTACTTGCGCTAGGATCAATACGACTATCATAGTCAGCACTATGAGTATATTGAAATTTTAATTTATCGCGACCAACATACACTTTGTAATCTAATGTTGGAACAAATCCAGCACCGTTGACATACTGTGCCACGTAGTTAGTATCAACAAAATAATAATATTGCCCGTTGATTCCGCTTCCTGGTTTAGTTGGTAAAATTGTAACCGGGCCTGTGCCGCCAACTACTGGATCGTTTACCACATATTTGTAATCTTCTTCGCCTTGGCTTATCATATATCTTTGTTGAACGATGTAAGTTGTAGCATTGTCGGGCGCAACTATATCTAAAAATAATTGCGGATCATCAACTATACCACTATTTGTACTATCAGCAAAACTAACAACTATTTTACTAGGATCAATATATCCATCTTGGCCATTGTATTCGCTAATAACATTCCAAGTATAATCAAGTGTAAATGGTATAGTAGAACTTGGTTGTTTGTTTACACTTAATATTTTTATAACATCTTCAACTATGGCAGTATTAATGGTGTCATAAATTTTATTGTTTGTATCAAAATAGAATGTAACTTGTGAATCGCTTTCAAAAACATATCGAAGTTGTCTCGAAGTTACTGTGTAATATTCGTTATTAGTCGTAAACAACAACATCCAGCTAGAATCTTTGTTGGCATTAGTAAGGTCGCCTTGATTACCTAGACTAAAAGATCCTGTTGTATTTAAATTTGTTTCAAATATAATTTGCCAAGTTTGTGTAGATCCATTATAACTTAGACCAAATGGTTTATTAGCAAACAACAAATCAATCATAGTTGTTATTATTGTTGAACTAAATGTACGAGTAAAATTAGGAATAATTTGACTTACGATTGCGCCAGTTGGTATCGATTTGTTTAATATAATTGGACCAAAACCAGTGGACAAAATACCAGTTCCACTAGCTGTGCCGTCATTAGTCACGCTAACAACTTCAGCCCATATATACCCAGTTGCGCCAGCTTGAGTTGTATCACCCGATACTAAAATATTATTATCAGTTGTATCAAAATATTGTGTTGCTGGATTAGGAACTGTAAATTGTATCAAAGATCCTGGTGTAAGATACTGTAATGAAGTATTCGTATAGCTACTAACTTGTAACGGTTCAGCATTGGTAGTAGTATCAATAAATCCTGTCGAGTTTGTTGTACTAGATGTCACTTGATTCCAAGCTACATTACTGTTAGTTAAAGATATTAGATACTGTTGATAAAAGAAATTTCTTAGATTTGGATCATTTAATGTATCATAAATTTGTCCTAATATCACTCCTTGAATATCGGTTTGTGTTATATAACTAAAATTAAAACTAGATATAAAAGGCTCCTGATATATAACACCATCGTCAGCAAATAAATTTGTACTACTGTATTTTCCTGTAGGATCTACTAGGTCAAAATAACGACTGATACCACTGCTGGTGCGATTAAGAGCTTTTACCTTAGCAACTTCTGTAGTTGAACTCAGTGGACTAATATTATAATCTTCTCCGGTAATCATACGGTTTTGTGTGTAATATGTTTGAGGAGCATTGGTTTTAACACTAGCATTAGTTTCGCTAGAAGCTGAATTTGAAACCGTTGTTTGTAAAGTTAAACTAATAGATAGTTGTTCGCTAGTTCCTTGAGCACTCGTATAGGGAATAGTTATTGATACATTTCTAATATCGGTTGGGTTTACAGTATAACTAAGATTATTGCTAACTCTATAGTAAGTTCTAAAATTGCCTAATGGCAAATCTCCAAATATTCCATCGCTAAACTGTAAACTGACTGCATCTGTGGCCCTAGTAATTACACTATAAATTGTTTTAATTTTACTATTCAAACTATTATAGATAATATTGTTGCCGATAGTTGATGGAACTTGCGTCCAAAGAGTAGATTCTAGACCATTAGTATCTAATTGATAAACCCACAGATCGGTATTATTAATATTTTGTGTAGCAATATCTATTTGTTGATTACTGCTAGGTTGTGTGACTGTAAAATTTCCTACATTTAAACTGCCTTGTGTAAAATTAAAAAAGAATCCTGTTCCGGCACTACCAGCACCATACCCATCGTCCTTGTATACACACGCAATGCTGTTGGCAATCTTTGGAGGTTCTTCATAAATGTATGATTGATTTTTAAAAGTAGTACTGGTTATTTCAAATGTCATGTTACGGCCAGCAACGGGTTTACTAAAACTGTAAACTGGCACATCTGTGTTAGTAGCATTAAATCTATACTGAGCTGTAGGTACGCCATAAATTGTTGTTTTATCGGCAGGATTTCCATATTGCTGAGTTTGTGGCATAGCGGCATTCAACACGTTAATAAATTGATCGTACCAATTAGGATTTGAACTGTCATTCCAAGTTATATACTGTCCTGATAAATTACGGCCATTGCTATCCAATACACTTTCTGTAGTAGATATAACGCTAAATTTTAACAGTCCAGAAGCGGCTGTATTTCTTTGAGCATTGTATCCAATCATACGTGCTAGACGTAGTACACTGTCTCGTCGACTAGCTAGCTCAAGGAAGTTTTCACGGGCATTTAAGTCCACACGGAAAGCTATGCTTTGGCCCACGTAAGCAATAAGATCGATTAGGGCAAGGTATTCGCTAGACTCAATATAATCGTTAAAATCTTCAGGAAAATTTGTACGGATATAATCAATCATTGTACGACGTAAGTTGTCAAAGTCGTAACTTTGGAAGTCAGCGTTCTTAAATGATTGATAAATTTTCTGCCAGTCTTCGCTGACTAACAGGTTGTTTAGTCTATCCGTTGAGCTCATAATATGTCCTAATAAGTGTATTTATTGATTAAAATTATGTGCGTAGTTTATTGTCCGGTCAACAAACCGTTCTGCTGATCAAACTTTAACTGTAGGTTTTGCTGTATATTATAGGGCAAATATGTTAATTTACATTCAATCTGTATGCCTTGATCGTATGGTGTAATAAGAATATCGCTAGCTTGAACTCGAGGATCGTAATTTAGTATTTCATTGACATTTTGTAGTATAAGATTTTGTATTTCGGCCGTTAGTGGCTCAAATAACAATGTCCATATGATACTACCGAACGCAGGCTGCATTAATCTTTCGCCCTGACGTACATAAAAATGATTCAATATGTCTTGTTTGATTAATTCAAAATCATACAATTTAAAATCTTTTGAATTTTTGTTAACTGTACTAAATCCTCTATATTTTTGAGGAGCAGGAGGCACAGCTTGTGCTGTTCTAAGTGTTAAACGATTTTGTATGGTCATGAATTCTCCTGATTTTTGGTAAAGGTGTCGGTAGTGGTTGTATATGTTTTCCAAGCATCGGGTACAGGAATGGCTGTAGCATTTTCTCTATCTGTAGCATCAGGTTTAAACATTGTGGCATCTAAGTTTTCGTGATGCGGATATGGTTCAGTTGTTGGAATACGTGCTAAGATACTAGTTAAAGTTTCGCCATCAACTTCTGTTGGGTTATCAATTGTTGGCAGCGGATCTGGGGGCGTTGCGGCCGTAGCCGATCCAGCACTTGCAGCTTCGGGTCCGTTAAAGTTAATATCTCCTCCACTAATAGTAGTGTTAGCGGCATTAATATTCATGTCGCCGCCCGACGTAAGATTATTATCTGCACTAGTGTTAAGATCAAATCCTGCGCCAATAGTTATATTAGTTTGATCACCAATTGTAACATCCCAGGTAGATTCGTACGATTCTGATACAGCACCTGAGATTGTTTCATCTTGTGTTCCGTCGACTTTGATAGCAACATTGCCATTTACAATACAAATTTTATCTCCGCCAACTTCTGTTTGATGACGTTCGGCAACTTTAAGATTAAAATTACGACCAGCTTCCATATTAATATCACGGTCAGCATAAAAATTAATATCGTTTTGTGTACGTACACTAATACTATCCTGAGCGTAGATATCTATTTTACCATCGCTAGTTAATTCTATCCAAGCGGTTCCGCGACTATTCGTGATATAAATTAAATCTTCACTATTATGTAATAATATTTCATGCCCGGTCCGAGTGCGTATTCTAAATAATTCGTTATGAGGACGAGTATTATCTCCACTAGTATCTCCGCCTTCAACGCTGGCATAGATTGGAGGACCATCTGTAGGAGCAGTCATACGAAGAAATTTATCGTCGCCATCATCCATAACAAATGTTGTACCGCCTAATCTACTAACGGGATAATTCGGAATTAAGTGTTCAGCTTTACCAACTGGGCCTGTTTTTCCATTTTTATCTAATGGGCCAGGTGTGCTAATACCAAAAACCATACTAGGACTTTCTCTTCTAGCACTACTAGTAGTAATTCCTCGTATGTCGTCAAATATTAAACCTTGGGCGGCTAATACTTTTGCTAAAGGATGTTCAGGTTTTAAAACCCTTGTAGGATCAGTAGTTGTTTCATTGTCATCAATTTTTTTATTATATTCTGCTACTGGCACACGCCCATAATTACCAGCATTGTCGGGATCAACATCTTCGACAACACGTTGAGTAGCTGCAATACCTGGCATCATAAAATTCATGTTTTCTGCTTCGCTACCAACACACCCAATCCAATATCCTCTTTTAGGATCTCCGTCAATAAAAATAATCATTACATAAGTTCCTACATCAGGCGGAACCATCCACATGCCATAGGATTTTTGTGTATTATTATAATCATCAACTTGACCTAGATAAGCACTACCAGTAACTCCCCAGAATGGGCTCATATATTTTACTTGGTGCAATTGTCCTTCGGCACTAGCTGTTGCGCCAGCTGGTCTTAAAATTTCTACTTCTAAGATGCCCATGTAAGTTGGATCAATATTACTAATAACTTTAGCAATAAACGGACCTGGCTTGGGATCAGGTTGCCCCAAACTAGCATAATTTAAATTTGTATCTGCTGTGCTCATATTAATCTATTCCGTAACTGCTTGAAGTTTCTTGATCGTAAGAACTATCGCCTTCCGATGGGGCATCGGTTGCTGTTGTATTACCGTTTTCGTCTGTTGTTAGTGTCGAGCCATCATCAAATACTTGAGTAGACGCACCGCTAGGAGATTTTGTAATAGGATCGCTTGGCGGTTTGATTGGATCAATTTGTTTTAGTGTAGCTTCTTGTTTAGTAGATTCTTGTAGAGGTCTGCGATTTCCAACAAGATGTTGAGTAAACTCTCCATTTTTAAATGTACTAGTTACATTTGTTATTGTATATAAACCACTAAATTGCATAACTGGGGCCGTCTTACTAGTGTTTCCAAAATCATATAACCCTGTTGTTTGATTAATATCAATTGGGGTTCTGAAATTTACAAGGCAATCTACTTCTCCATTTTGATAGCTAACACTGCCATCATCATTTAAATTATAAAACTGTGTCGGTTGTGCTGTATAATTACCCATACCACTTTGTGCTATCCAATAAGGATCACCTAATATTTCAAGTTCTAGATTTGTCATATCAGTGCCATTTGTTAAGGAATCTTGAAACGCTCTTGCCGCACGAGTATTTTTTGTTTCGACACCGCCGCCGCCAAGTTTATCTGTACCTGCTAAAGTCTTAACAAATTTAATAATACTTGTTCCTACTCCAGGAGTAGTATCTGGTAACGATCCTTTACCTGCTTGATTGATATTTGGATCTGGTTTAGTATTATCAGCTCCTCCAGTATCTGCAGCTTGTTTGCTATCTTGACTATCGTTA
>Ga0214246_1000189_pt1 | contig 17615 bp, 29 predicted proteins | sample TroBogypolimnion_41_FD_153084 | JGI IMG/M metagenome (GOLD analysis project Ga0214246, IMG submission 153084) | Freshwater microbial communities from Trout Bog Lake, WI - 29MAY2009 hypolimnion | ecosystem: Environmental > Aquatic > Freshwater > Lake > Hypolimnion/Profundal zone | place: Trout...
TAAGAACACACGAACTGAATTGCTTTTGAGGGCTACGGAGACCTGCCATAATAGGAGTCGGCAACGAAATTTCAAAAGTAGATGTTGCATCATATAAATCCTTCACCCATTTCAAACGGGTTTCTTTTGGGTAATTACGGAAAAGCACCATTGCGATAAGCATGTAGGCAAACTGCGGTGTTTCGAACACCTGACCAGTTGAACGGTTTTTGATTAGGTACTTGCCACGAAACTGTTCCATGCCAACATAAGCGATAGAAAAGTCTCGCTTGTGATCAATGTAATTGTTAAGAGTAGCAAGATCAGCAGCAGAATACCATTCTTTAATACTTTTGTCGTAATATCCAGCGCCAATAACTCTATCAATATGATCATTGAGATTAGGAACATTGTAGTCACCATACACTTGCTTTCTGATATGATAATTGATAAGACGACCAGCAACATACTGATAACCAGGAGTATCTTCACTGATAAGATCAGCAGCTGCCTTGATCAAAGTCTCTTGAATATCGACAGTTTTAACACCACTATAAAACTGAATAGCTGATTTCAATTCAATTTCAGATTCAGAAACATTATTGATACCTTCACAAGCCCAAGCTACAACCTTATGAAATTTATTTAGATCAAGGGGCTCTTTTTCGCCATTACGTTTTGTTACCTGTACTCTATCAATCATTATTATCTTCTCCTTACGTATAAATAATAGTATGTATTCATTGTTATGTCAATATAAATTATAATTATTTTGATTTGTTTTTATTATGTAGTAATTTACAAACATAAGGAAAATAAAATGATACCGATAGACCCAAACAAAGCAGCGAAGCTTGGTGAAACATGGGGGAAATCTGTAACTGACTCTGTATTTGGAATCGTCGATGTTGTAGATAAAGCCAAAGCTAAACAAGTCCATATTAACGCTGTTAACGAAGCCAATAAAGGAGCTCTGGATCACAATAAAAAAGTATCCGATCAAACTAAAATCCTAAAACAAATGGCTATAGATGAAGAAGCTAAAGCCCAAGAAATTGCTATGTTACAGGCTATGAACCCAAAACAACGTGATGAATATTATAAAGCTAAAATTGCAGCAGGAAAAGCTAAAGCTAAAAAAGAATTAGAAGAAGCAGAAGCTGCTGCTGAAACTGCTGCTATTATACAATTATTTTCACTGATATTTATTGGTGTTCCATTAATCATTTATTTTTTCTTGTTTTTTACGGTAACTATTTTTGCATATACAGATCGAGCTTCATACAGAGAATTAGCTAAATTTGTACCGTTCGCAACATCTGTATACGGAAAATACTAATGGCGGATCATGATCTTGAAACACACCCATGGCTAAATGAGTTTGATAAAAAATCTGATAAACAGAAAATGGACACTGTTATAAATCAAATTAAATATTTGGAAAGTTTAGTTGGAACAATATCTGTTATTATAATGTTTAGTATATGCGTATTTATTGTTCTTTTTGGCATGTCTATAATTGGTGGGAATATAAATATCAGTTCATTAATATCAATAATAAAATAAGAGGCAGAAAATGTCTGAAGAAAAAAAACTATCTCGTTCTGAAAGAGAAGCTAGTATAAAAGATAAAGCTGGATTTGTTATAAGTGTTTTTGCATTATTTCTTGCATTCAATACATATATTGGTAATGGTTTAAGTGGATTAATATTAACCAATACTATAAAAGCCAATGATACTTGGTCGTTTTACCAGGCTAAATCAATCAAACAAACGATGAATGAAACGGCTGCAGATGAAGCTGAATCTCGTGGTGATAGAGAAAAAGCCAATAAATATAGAGCAACAGCAATCAGATACGAATCTGAACCATCAACTGGTGAAGGTAAAAAAGAGTTAATGGCAAGAGCTATTGGTCTTGAGGCAGAAAGAGATTTAGCAAAACAAAAATCTCCATGGATTTCAATTGCAGGTTCGACAATGCAACTTGCTATTGTTCTTATATCAGCATCAATTATAGCTGTAAGCTCATTAATGTTTTGGAGTAGTTTTGGTGTAATGGCAATTGGTATTTTTCTTATGGTTCAAGGATTATTTTTGTTTTTTTAATTAAGGATATATAATGACGATTATATAGCTATACATATAAATAAAGGATATTAACAATGGATATAATAAAACTTTTCACATATACAGTATATGCATTTGTAATAATGTCTTTTGGTCTTGTGTTATTAGCTGGATATTCAGTAACACATGGAGGTTAAATATCTAGTGCATCCTTAAGAGATGGAAATGCAGCGGTAATCTCATTCCAAGCCATCAAAGCAATTTCGCGATGTTCCTTCTGTGTTCCTTCGGTCATCCTAAGTTGGCAGTAATGAATCCAAGAGCGAAGACTGCCAGCCATATACATGCGACTAAGAATAAGTCCTTCAGGTAGTACTGCACGTGCTTGCTCCTTTGCTATACCGTTATCGATAGCCCACTTGTATGAGCTTGCGGCTGCTTTTTGCATGTTTTGCTGGATTTGAAGCCAGGCGATTTGGAGGTTTCCATTGTCCGTTTCGACGGAATTCTGTCTATTGGATAGATCTTGTAGACGGGCTTCACGAACGGTAAACCCCATATCTTTGGTTGGATCTGCATAGCGTTGACTAAACTCCTGAAAGGTGAAGGAACGGTGACGAAGGATCTGACGACCAATATCGCGTGTCGTGTTGATCTCCATAACCACACTAACAAGTTCAAAAGGTGACCAATGCTTATGCTTGGCTAGATACTTGAGAAGCTTTGGTGCAGTCAAACTGTTGTTCTGATTACCTGGATTTGATACACGAGCGACATAAGCGATGAACTCGTCAACAGTAAGCTGTTGAGGCTCACCAGGAGCATCGGTCCAAATAGTAGGCTGCGTAAGGGCAATAATCTTAGCAGTGTTCACTTCTTCACTCCGTTGATAATCTTCACAGCCTGAGCAAGACCTTCCTCAACATACCATGTATCGCCACGAATACCATAGACAGCAGTTTTCAAACTACCACCTTCTGTTGGAACCTCAAAAACAGAAACAATATGTTCTGTCATTAGGTAGATAAGCATACCCTTTAAATTTTCATTATTGTTCGTCAGCTTAATCAGCATACTTTGATTCCTTATTTCTTTGTTGCATTAACTCTTCTTACACTGTGGCTTATTCCACAGTATTGTGTACACTTTGCCATTCTTTCTCTTAACACATCATTATTATACCAAAATCTACGTAGGTCGCCTTTCTTTGATATTTTCTGACCTGGGAATCCAGTTGAGAAACACAATCTAGCAACTCCGTCCATATCAACCATAATATTGCGTTCAAAAGAATTACATATTAATTTTTCAGTACCTCTACCTTGCCAACCTTTGATAGCATCACCGTTTTTATGTACACTATCATGATACATTCTAACAGTTTCTATCCATTCAGGATCGAGATTTAACTTATACTTTTCACTACACTGATTAAGAATTTCAAATAAACCTTCATGATCTTTAATCACGTTTTTAGTATAAAATTTATCGCCTCTATCCTCACCCTTTTCATCTTTCAATGAACCAAACATTGGTTGAAGCCAATTAAGTTTTAGTTTATCGGCTTTGAGATCATTCAAAACAAAATCATAAAACTTATCGAGGTCTCGGTAGTTTTGCTCACACATAATAGACATAGCATATACTGGCGTCGATTTATTTAATTTTTCACGAGCAGCAAGTAGTAACTTAATAGCATTAATTGCCATATCAAACGAACCAACAACACCTCTTGTCGAATCATGTATCTCAGGAATATAACTATTCAATGAAATTGTAATTTCTGTTGGTCCTTCGAGAATTAATCTCTCTGCCATATCAGAGTCAGTAACCATTGTGCCATTCATAACTGAAAAACATTTTAGACCAAATTCTCTACACTTTTTTGTAATTGGCCAATAACGCTCAGGATTCATTAGAGCTTCACCGCCACAAATTACGATAGTGCCTTTTGGATTTATTTCAGCAAATTCTTCAATAATACTATTTCGATGCTCGATTGTAATATGAGAAGGAAGAGCAATTTCTTCACGTGTCCAGTACATACATGTTTTACACTTTAAATTACATTGTAAATTTGTATCAAGAAAAAGAAATTTAGGAGGTATATTCATGGATGATACTCATTTTTATTGAGGCTAACAATTATATGTTTAAAATTAACTTCTTCAATTTGATCTTCAGTATTGCTAATAACAGTGTAATCTAAATTATTCAAACCATTTAAATCAAACAGTTTAGGTGATATTCTAAAATTTTTAAATATTTCTTTATTAAAAGGTACTGCTGTTTTATCTCTTGGATGATCAAACGAATTAAATCTACATGTTTTGCGAATACTTATATTAATGTTTTTTATCTCACATCTATATCTAAAATCGTCGTCTTCAGATCCCCAAAACCAGTAAGCATTACTATAACCATTTATCTTTTTAAAATCTTGTTTATCTATTAAAACAACACCACCAAAATATTCTCGATATGGCATCGTGTAAGTAAATTGTTTAACTTTTGTTGCCAGTAAAGTAGCACCAATATTATACGAGTAATCATACCAAGATTTGTCTGGTATCATATCTACATCATGAAAACAAAAGTAATCACAATCATCACAGTAAATAGTTCCTATATTTTTAAGTTGCCCACGATTAAACAACTCGTTTTCTTTTTGCTCAACAACAACAATTTTATGTTGTATAGTTGGATAGGAAGTTAATCTTTGATTTAACTGAGGTAGTAATTCAGTTAAATGTTCTAATCTATCTCTGTAAGGTATTATGACACCAAGTTTTTTATCACTCATATTTCTGCTCAACTTCTTTAATTAATCTAATAGACATGTTATGTAGGCTTGTAATATACTCTGCCATTACCATATCATCTAATTTACAAATCATGTTGTTTTGATTGTCGTAGATAAGGATATTTTCTTTATCCCAACTACAAAACCACTTCGTTTTATTTGATTTGGTGCGCTCTTGAAACTGTTTCAGATGACGAATGTTGTAGAACAGGTTAGGATCGGCATTTTCAAATTTAATATCGCTGTGATTAGGGGAAAACGGCTCTCGGCTTTCGGCGAGAAACTTCTTTGATTGATACCCAGTCATTGTGATGCCTCATAATCAGCTACAGCTTGTTTAGCCATTTTAATATATTCTTCAATGTTATCTTTACGATACGAAGCCATGTTTCTAACAACCATAGCATAACCACGTAAATTTATAATTTCATTTCGAGCATCAACCATAGTCTGATTGGTGATACCATACTCACGTTCCCAACCTTTGATCAACTTGTCGATTCGTTCAACAATGTCATTCACACTTTGCTCCATTTTGTAAGCGCTAGCTTCGCAGCCAGATCACGGTAGGTGTTTGTTTTCAGGATATGCGTAATAAACTCGGAACTCATACCAGCCAGAACCATGTCGTTGATGTCTTTGTGTTCAAGGTTCTCTGGCCATATTACAATATTATACCCCTGCATGATCGCTTTGTCAAGCTTTTTTATTGTCTCCCTCGATCTTGGCTCGTTGTCGTAAACAATCACCATGGAAGATTTGGAGGCGTGAAGAGGAGCGAGAGCAGAAACAAGATCACCGCCAGCAGTAGCAATACTATTATCGACAAACATAGAATCAATTGGACCCTCCAATACGTAGGTAGTTCTGTCTAAGTTAACTGTATCTAGACCATAGACCTTCGGAACGCTCTCGTCAAGAACGATTGTGATATACTTTACTTTTGATTCTCCAAGAGCACGACCTTGATAAGCATGAACCTTTTTATCTTTTGTAAAAAAAGGAATCAGTAGCCGAGTTTCGTCTCGTTTAATTGATTCCTCATCAAATTTACCGTAAATTAAATTATTGGTAAATTGCTTGAAGTTGGGGCAACTAAACATTTTAGCATGATAAGGAGTAGGAATTTTTCGAGCATCAACGAGCTTCTTTACTCTATGATCAGGAGATAACTGAGAAACTTTCTTCAAACCTTTTAGTGGACCTTCTTTCAAAAAGATAGGCTTCTTCATTTTTTCTACAAAAGTTTCAAGATCAATTTGCTCAGGAGTCTTGTTATCCTTTATCTTTTCCATAACAAATTCATTATATAGATTCTGATTCAATGATTTAATAAAATTTGGAACAGCCATAGTAGCATTACAGTTATGGCAATGAAATATCATTTTTCCTTTTTTGTCATAGATATATCCTCGTGCCTTACTACGATGTGTGTTACTATCACCACATATAGGACACGAGAAGTTATATAGACCGGATGATTTTCGTTTGAAGTTTCGTAGCTGACTAGATACTAGACCAATATACTTGTGTTCTAACCACTGCATATCATATCTCCATTGTTACAGATATGATTATACACGATATACACAAGAAGTCAATTTTAATGTATAAAAACTTTGAGATAATTTGCTAAATTAGTTAGCAACCATGTAATAACGATACCACCACCAATTGCTAGCCAAACATATTTTTGAAGAGTTGTAATTTTTTCATTTAAACAAATATAATGTTTATTATGATCTTCACGTATTGATTTAACTTCGATAAGAACTTTTTCGTCTTGTTCTCTCATAGTTTCATAAACTTTATTTAAATGAAGATCTAATTCTTCTCTACGTTTCTCAACAACTGTCTGGAGAATATCGGAAGTTTTTTCTTGATTTGAAATACGTAATTCGTGAATGGCTAACATCTGTTTCAGCTCTACCGAAACATTAGTTAATTTTTCTATGGCGGCTTCTATACGATCACTTGTTGGCGCCACGGATATCCTCCAAAGTTCTACGTGTCATAATGTCACGAAGCTTCTTTGGCTTCTTAAATTTAATTAAAGGATCGAAAGTGTCAATGCCACCTGTTCCAGATTTTGAACTGGAATTACCCATTACATTTGTTGATGCACCACCTGCAGTACCAACTGCACCACCGCCTCCACCATCATCTTCTTTTAATTTATCCATTTAAATACTCTGTACATTTAAAACGTTATAACAATTATTGTAGTAAATTACACTACAAGATGAAAATCCAGGTAATTCAATACTTGGAAAATTATTATCAAAATAAACAGAATCACTACTCATAGTAATTATAGTTTTATAACCTGTAGATCTAATATTTTTTATTAAAAATATTTTACCTGTTTTAATACCATTTAATGGTAATGTAATATTTATATCACCAATATCAGCACCATCAACTAAAATAACATCATCATCTGGTTTTACAATATAATAATTATGTTCATTTACTAATACAGTTTTAGCGATCATTCATTATTACCCGTAATCTTTCAATAATCAAAGTATCCATAGCTATAAAATCAATATCTATAATCTTTTCATTATTTACATTATATAATTTATCTGGTAGTATATTTAGCATAATTAAAAATGGTTTAATAAAACAAAACTGTGAATGCATCTTTAAATATAATATACGTGGTAAATGATCCGCCCCAAAAAGATTATGAAGAATAGTTAAGTGATTGAGAATTAATCTCTCTTTCAAATCACCATTCTCTACATATCTTGTTAATAATTTTTTAATATATTTTAAATGCTTTAAATCTTCAAGAAATTCTTCAGTTGAATGACATTGAAGATTATCATAATGTTTAGCACAATAAATTAAAAAGTTTTCATCAGTTAAATGTTCAAAAATCATTATGTCAATCTAATTTGTACTGATCCATTACTGTTGTAATATAAAGAACCTATAGGAAGATTAGCAGTATTTGCAACTGAATCATTAGCATAAGGTCCACTAATTATTGATGAAAATGAATAAACAAAATCACTTAATGCTATAGTTTGCGTTTGTGCAAAAGATGAAGGATTAGTTAATACTACTACTCTATCGTTTGATGATAAAGTAGTAGTAATATTCAGATTCGATACTTTTCTAGCGTCATTTGACATATTAAACCGTAGTAGCCTTACCTACCCAGTCCCATACTTCAACATGATCACCTTTGTTTAAAGAAGAAGCATATTTCTTTGCTTCTTTATCAGCGTCAGCCTGAGTAGCAAATTCAGCTGGTGACTTAAATCTTCTTGCATCAGTATTAGATACAGTAGTGTTTGCTTTTACTGAAGTAGCAGTAATATAAAAATTTGGCATTTTACGTCCTTACAATCTTATGGGTTATAATATACGATTTCTTTAGTAACAACATTATAATGAAGTGTTCTCATATCGCCAGTTACTTCAGAAACGCTACGGACTGGATTCACGTAGAATGATTCTTCTTGAACAGTATTTAATGCAGTTGTCTTTGCATTTAATACGATTGTGTTTGCGTGCTGATTTGTTTCACCTGCATATGTACCAATTGCAATAGCTTGGACACCTTGATTGTTGGCGCCAGCGCGGTAACCAATAGCAACGCCATATTCGTTTTGGGTTGTATAACCAGCTTGTTTACCAACAGCAATAGTATGATGATGTTGAGTGTCATTACCAGCTTGATAACCAATTGCTACTGATTGACGATCCTGTAAATAATTACCGGCTTGCATACCAATAGCTACTGACTGATTATTTTGACCAATATAACCAGCTCCAAAACCAATAGCTACTGACTGATTACCTTGATACTCATCACCCGCCTGATGACCAATAGCAACTGATTGGTAGCCCTGCATATAACTACCAGCTCCTCTACCAATAGCAACAGAATCCCAACCCTGAAGATTATAACCAGCTTGGGCGCCAATAGCAATCGCATGATACTTCTGCTGCTGATAACCAGCACCGACACCAATAGCAATAGCTTCTGTGCCACTTCCACCTGTTCGACCTTGGTTTTGAGCGTTATAACCGATAGCAATACCATATTCATTTTGATTTTGGTTACCAGCGCCCGAACCAATCGCTACAGTATAATTTGCCTGATTAGATTGCCCCGATCCCGCACCAATTGCTATCTGATCAACGTATGTTGGCTGGCTGATAATTACGCCGCCAGCTGTGCCATTACCGATACGAAGTGATGTTGATTCTGGATCGTAAAAAAGCTCTCCAGTATGTGCTTTATATTGATCAGCGGGCGTGCCACCCAATTTATCAACATAAACAGAAAATGTTTTATTTGAAGTTGTCATTTAAATATCCTTTAATTTCAAGCGTCTGGAAGTACTGTATCGTCTGATGCATCAGCCACTGATGCTGGGGTGCCATATGCTGCTGTTTGTGCGCCAAGTGATCCCATTGCTACAAGAACTTCATATTGTACACGTCCTGCACGACCGCCAGTACCTTCTGTACGAAGAACCCAACCAGCATGTGCAATACCGTGACCAATACTACCACCAACAGTTACCTTACCAGTTGCAGTTTCGCCACGGAAACCATGACCTGCTTCTGTAATACCCTTAGTTAATGAAGTAATTTTTACTGTTGGAGTTGCAGCTGCCGCCAAATAAACAGCAGTTGTATTTGATGAAAATATTTTATACTTTCCGCCAGCAGTAAGTTCTGTAATATGTGTGTTACCAGCATCAACAAGATACGTTACTGTATCACCAGTCTGATATAATGCTGCATTTGCAGTTCCAAGAGTTATTGCGCCGTTAACGGCGACAGAACTATTAGCATTAAATTGTATAACGTCAGCATCATCAATAGTAATAGTTGGAGGAGTTACATAACCAGAACCTGCTGTTGAAATAAGAATTGAATCAATACGTCCAGACGAGTTAGCATGAGCATTTGCAACTGCTGAACTACCGCCCTGTGTAATTGTAAATGCTACTGTGGCATTTGCACGATAACCAGAACCAGCAAATGTTACAGCGCCATCAATAACTGGACCACCATTAACATTAACTTCGTTTCTATCAACGCCGAAAATACCTTTTGCCACGCCTGGAATAAATGCGCCAACAGTAGTATTACCAAACAATGTTTTGTCAGCATTTGCACGAGTACCGTGTGTATTACCTTGATGAGCGTAATCGCCACCGCCAGCTTTTACAAGCGCATAAGTTCCAATTGGTGCGCCGTTTGATGTTTCATGAGTTGTACTGGTTGTAACAGTAACAGACTGATCGTTTCTACCCCATTGTGACATATGTTTATCCTCCTAGGAAATCTTTTTATTATTTATGATTTTTCTATTGTAAGCATATCCATTAAATATTGAGAATGCTTACTAATTTCTTTTGGTTTACCATTAACGACAACATATTGTTTATGAGGATCTAAAGAAGTATTAGAAAATCTTGGCTCACTCTTAACAACGTTTTTAGTTTTTGGCTGATTAGTATCAAATATATTTTGAGTTTCTTTTCCACCAACAAAGATAGCCATATATGTTACTCCTACTTCTGTTGACCTAGAGGTTTTGGAGATGTTTTAGCGGATGCAGATGCTGATTGTTTAGCTCTTTGATCAGATTCTTGTTGTCTTTTCTTTATTTCATTTTCACGATCTTTTGTAGCTTTGTCTTTTTGTTGTTGAGCAGCTTTGTCTAATTGTGAAACACGTTGATCTGTAGCTGATTGAAGAGATCCAACATTACTTGGAGCATTAGGTTCCTTTGATCCACCAGTTTTTTGCGCCATATTAACTGGTTTAATTCTAGTACTACTAACACCAGCTACAAGTTCTTGAACATATTCATCACTTATAGTATAATCAGCTACATCATGTTTTACACCAACGCCAGTATAATCTTGATTTTGTCCGCGCAATGGTGAAGAAGTAATAGTAGGAGGCATTGGTACCTTCTTACTTTTCTTTTTTTCTTCAATCCATTGCGCGAAGTTTTTCATCATAGATCCTTTAGGATTTCGTTGATGTGAGCAATTTCTGCTTCTGAAAACTCAACTTCTTCTTTATATTGTTTACGATCAACACCAGACATCTTTTCACGACCACGAATCTTATCAGCTACATCTGGATTCATTCTGTCAAGGTAGTGATCATCTTTATTTTTAGCGCCAACAGCAGCTACTGCGGCATTTTTCTTAGCTTTGTTGCCCATATCGCGTTCATCAATAGACTCAACTTCTTCCTTCATCTTCTTTGCCTTAAGAAGCTTAAAGTCTTGTGCGTCGATCTTACCATTATGATTAGCGTCAAGTTTCTTTTGACCACCAACTAGTTCTTCTTTCATCTTCTTTGGATCACCAGCACACTGGCAAGGTGACTTACCACACTTAGGGCATACACCCATCATCATTTTTCTAGCTTCTACGATTGCGTTAATCTGGCTCTGAGAAGAACCAAAAGTTAATTTTCCTGTCATTGTTTCTTCCTTTACTCCTTTAGCGCCTATCTCTTTATTAGCAGTTTTGGCGGCTTTTTTTGAAACTTTATCTTCTCTTTCCTGATCTTCAGGAGCATCATTTGTTTTTGGGTGTAAATCGACTTGTGTTTTTCCACCTTTAATTTCTTTTGGATCATCTAAATCTTGTGGCTCTGATTTACTAATCTCTTGTTTATCGTTATCACTATCTACATCTTTAACTTTTTTAGGTTTAATATCGCCATTTTCATCTTTAAATGCTTCACTAGTCAATTTAGGAAAATGCTTAAAAAGTTGAGCTGTTTTATCATAATTCATTGCATCTTTAGCAAGTTTTGCGGATGTTTTACTACGTTTTGCTTCTGGATTTTCTTCCCAATTATCAGGCACTTTACTTTCAAGATCCATTGGTTGATTAGGTCCAGCATCACCTGTTACTTCATCAATAATTTTAGTCTTAATTTCGCCTTGTTTGGCTAGCTTAGAAGTTTCATCCTTAACATTATCCTTAGGACGACCAACGTTTTCAACCTTACGGCGAATAGCTGTATTGCGAGATTCCATCTCAGCAATCATAACGTCTCTAATTTTGTGTTCTAAGCTACGGTAATCACTCATTTAGTTTGTCCTAGTGTTGCTTTAAGCATCCAGTTATGCTTATAATGTTTGTCTATTCTATCTTGTAAAAAATTAGCCAAACCAACTGCGTTTTGATCATTAGCTTGTTTTTGTGCTACTCTTAAAGTATCAATTACACGCTCATTATCCATTTGTAATATTTTTACCATACGATGCGCATCAGAAAACCCAATTTCATCTTCTATTTTTGATAATTCTAAATATCGAGACATTGCACCCGGCGCATACGCACCAAGAGTACGAATCTCTTCAGCAAGTCCATCAACAGCATCAAAAGCATCTTCATAAATTTTCTGAAAAAACTTATGATATGCAGGAAATAATGGACCCTCAACATTCCAATGGAAATTATGTGCTTTTAGATAAAAGGCGAACGTTGTTGCCAAGCATACCTTCATATCTTCAACTAGTTTATCCATTAGTCTTAGCCTTTGCTCTAGTCTTCTTTACAGCAGTTTTAAGTTGTTCTGCTTTTTCTTCAATAACAGTTTCAATAGCTTTTGCCTTAGCACGAACTTTTTTTGTAGCAACTTTTATCTCTTCAACAACTACAGGTGTTTCTTCTTCAATTTTAGCAACAACTACTTCAGTTTCTTTTTTAATTTCAGTTACTGTTTCTGTTACCGCTTCTTGTGTTGATTCATGTTTAGTCATCATCTTGTAGAGAACATAACCAAATAATGCAACTACTATAATTCCAATTAATGTATTCATTTGTTTTCTCCATTTAGTTAGATAATATATTTATGGTTTAGCAATGCCACTTTCTCAATGCTTTATTAATACGTGAATCAGGATCATGAGCTGTCTTAGCTGACGTTAATCTCTTTTTCATTCCACCCATACGAGCGCAAAATGATTTGCGACGGTTAGCTGCTTTTGAACCCTTCTTGAGTTTAGATGGTTCTGTTGTTACAGCAGTTTTTAATTTACTACCAGGATTTTCACGGCGATAAGCATTTACACCAGCTTGTGTTAATCCACCTTTTGGATTTTTGTATTTACTTTTTTGCCAATCTTCAACAATAAAATCTTTGAAACGTATCATGTACAACTACCTCCGCCACCGCCACCTGAACTTGAACTTTTGCCTGGATATTCATTATGAATTTTACCATCAATTTCACGAACTGGTTTTTTAGTAATTTGAATCATTTTACCATTCATACCACGAACAGACATTTCATTAACTGCTTTTTTAATAGTTTTAAGAGTACTCTGCCCTGGTGTAGCTTTTTTATAATTGTCTGATAAAGTTGTAGTACCTACAAAACGATTTGAAGGATCATTAGTATTCTTTGATACTTTTTCTGATCCAGTATATTCTTCTTTTACTTTTCCAACATTAGATTTTATCCAAGCTTTTTTATGAGCTAAACTTAATGTCTGAGCAGCTGCTTTAGTCTTGCTTGGTTTATTTTCCATTGTTCTAATTTTGTTTACTTTACCAACAAGTTCAGCTGAAATTTCTTTTAATTGAGAATTTTTAAAATCTTGTTTTGATGGAGCGCCTTTAGATCCAGGCTTACGCATATGTTCACCAGAGCCATGTTTAATGCGCTCTTGCTTAGCATGAATGTTATCCCATAATCCACGTTTTTCCATTAAATCTTTATCCATTTCAACAGCAGCTCCCCCATAGATAAATGAGTTAACACGATTAAATGCTATTTGTTCAGATAAGCTTTCTGCATATCCTCTTTGATATACTTCTTTTAAAGTATCAAAAGATATACCAGAATATTCTGATTTTTTGTATAATGATATTATTTGTTTAGAAGAAAGGGCTACGACAACCCCTTGTTGTTCTACAAGAACTAGCTGAGGACTAGAATGGAGACTTGTATCTTTTTTACTCATATGGTGTTTCCCTTAGGCTTAACCAAAAAACAATGCAGGGTTGCCGTAGCTTTCTGCTAACATCTTATTTATAAGTTTCTACTTTTAATCGATTGTACTAAGTTCTGAACAAATAAATTTTTTCTATCATCTAATTTTTGTGATATATTAGAATGAAGATCATCATGAGTATCTTTTTTCATTTGTTGTAAAATATTATCTTTTGTATCAGCATCAGCTGCGTTAATAGCTGTCCATGTTTGTATAAAATCCTGATCTGTGTTACCAGGATTACCAGTAATAAAACCAAGTCCACGAACATCACCTGTTGTAGTCATATTTTCTTTAATTGATTTTTTAATTGGCTTCTTAATAGGTTTGTTTCTTGCTTCTGCTTCTTTTATTTGTTCGCGACGTTGAATTTCTCTACGAGCTTTTACACCAATAGGATCTTTACGCTTAGCATAACGTGCTAATGAGATACCTGATGTATTAGAATCAATTTTAATATCCATTCCTTGACGAACATCTTGATACATTTCACGTGCATGTTCATCAGATACATCTGGGTGCATACCGGATTTAAACTCTCCAAAACGTCCACTAATAGCATGACCGCGCATTTTTGTAGCAGACATACCACGACGTTTCTTTTCTTCACGAGCTTTTTTCTGCTCTGGTGTTTCGTTTTTTGATGGCTTTTCATCTGGTTCTTCTACATCAGTATCCATATCACGTTGACCAGCTGATATAACATCTATCTTTTTAAAGTTAAACTCAGTACCATTATATTTTTCAAGCAGTTTTTGCATCTCTTCAACACGATCAGAACCAACAACAAGTACTAAATGATTATGACCTTTTTGATTTAACTTTTTAACATGAGCAATAACAGTTTTAGCATCTTCATCTGCTAACATAATATTAGCACCAGGAAACATACGCTTAGCATGTTTTATCTTTTGTTCTGGTGATAATGGATTTTTTTCTGAATCTTGTGAACGTGAAAGTGCAATAACAGAAGGGGCTTTCATTTCCTTTGATAGTTCTGATACCTTACCAACAACAGCACCATGTCCAGCATGGGTTGGTGGATTCATTCTACCAAATGATGTCACAACAGGATTAAGATCCTCAGCAGCTGCTTCTTCTTCCTTTGATGCTTTTTGGAATGCACCACCAGCAAAATTAGCGGCACTAAAATCTGCACGGTCAACTAATTTAGTTGGTCTACCGCCTCTAATAGCAACAAAACCTTCTGGCTTAGTTGGTTTACCACCAATAGTTGTTTTTAATCCAGTATCAACAGTATTAGATAAAGCAACTGTTAATGTGTCTTTTGCTTGTTGTAAACACTTGTGCATTCTAAACAAAGCATTAAATTGATCCATATGATTTTTAACGTGAGAAGTCATAGCATCAGCAGCTGCTTTTTTCTTAGCTTTACCATCTGCTGATTTAGCTTTATCTATTTCCTTTTGACCTCTTGTCTTAACAAAATTTAAATAACCTTTACCATCAGGCATAGATCCATCTCTAACACAAGCATTGATGTACGTTTTCATTGTTACATCATGACCATCAACAACATTAAACACATCATCATCCATAGTAGAATAGATATCTAATGCTTGTTGAAGTTCTGCTTCGTATTTCTTTTTCTCAATTGGTTTAATATTAGCACCAGAAATTTCTGGATTAATCATATGTACGTCAGGATTACGTTTGAACTGACTCTGATCAACATCAAAGCTTACCTTAGCATCAGCTAATGTCTTACCGATATATCTGGAGTGAACAACAACACCAAGATTAGCTACTTCTGCACTACGAGTTTGTTCTGGGTTATCTGTTGTGTAAGTAATTGTATTTGGTGTAAAACTTAAAGAACCATCTTTGTTCTTTGTAAGATCTTCTTTGGTGTACATCAAGTCTCCTTGGAAAACACCGCCACTCTTTGGCATAATTTTTGGTAGCTCTTTAAGAGCTTCTTTTAACTTAGCAACTAAACCAGGAGCATGACCATGGTTCTCTTCAATATCTCTATCAGTATAATTTAATTTTGGATTCTTATTGAATGCTGATTTAGAAGCAACAAAGAACTTACCATTTTCTGGATTAATACCAAACACAATAGAAGGCGCACCATCATATTTGGTTGTTATTCTTGTTTGTTGACCAAAACTTTTTCTTGGTTTACCCTCTAGAATAGCAACAACATCAGCAAGAGTTTCTGATGCATGTTGAACACCTTCATGACCACCATGAATCATATGATCTTCAAGATGTTCGAGATGTTTTAGTTTTTCAACGTCTAATGATTCCGTAAGGAAAGATTTAAAATTCATTTTCTTCTTTCTTTAAAATAGTTCGCCTTTTCTACCACCAACTGGAGATATAACAATGCGTGTTCCTGTAACACCAGCATCCGATCTATCACCTTTATATATAGCCATTAGCACTGGATCGAAACCATCACCATCTACTGAATCGCCATTGTAGTGAACATGATTAGCTGTAAGAACATATGCAGTATTTTTTTTAACAAGTGTAATAGGTCCTTGCAATAATATTGATACATTTTGCTGACCTAAAGGATTACCATTGCCAAATTTATTACCATATACTGCATACATTTTTAATGTATTATCTTTAATATATCTATATAATGTTGTAGCTGGTGGTAGACCATTTGGATAAACAGCTTTTAAATCAGCAACAAATTTTTTAGTTTCTTTATGATTAAAAATAAGTGGCTCTTTTCTTTCTGAGATACCACCCCATTGTTGGAAATCTTTAGCTGTTTTTCCATCTTTGTGTGATATCCATACACAATCATTACCATCAATATCTACTAAATGGAAATCTGACTTAGGTGTACCAGGTGTACTCTCTGCCATCATAACTTTAAATGTTTTTGTACCAACTTTTATAGGAACAAACGCATTTTTTAATTGTTTTTTAATAACATTAATTTGAGTATTAAGTGAACTTAAAGCAGCATCTTCTTTAGCTACTGTAGAACGATCACCTTTGCCACCAAATTCATTATTTTTTTTAATATCCGAAAGTTTATAATTATTACCATCTGAACCAACAAATACAATGTTATTTAATTCAGATGATGTTTTTGTAGTTTTTTGTAAAAGAGCAATTACTTGTACACTCTTTTTAAATGTTACAAATTTACCGTTAGACAATTCAAAAGTTTCGCCTGCAGTTAATTTACGAACAATTACTTCAGCACGATATTCACGTCCTGCTTTTAAAATTTCAGCTGCAGATAAATTAGCCATTAGTTTATTTCCTAAATAATTTCATATTATTTATAAAACGAAAAAGGGAGACAGTCCTTTACGACTGTCTCCCCTTACTCCCTAAGCAAATTATGGTTGGGCGGAACCCCACCGTTATTCCCAACTATTCCTGAACCGATTACTCAGACTTGCCTCTTGTGCTGCAGACACAGACATAATTTCCTCTACCATTATTTATACAAGTAATCATACTTTTTATGAAAAAATATTAATTTTTTTAAGAAAAAATGTTGGTGTAAACCCATCAAAACCACCACCAAGATTTAGATGTCTCATAAAAGCTCTTGCTTCTGAAAACTTATTACCAGGAAACGATTTAATTACTTGATTAGTTGTTTCCTCAAGCACATCATACATTGTCTTATTTTCACCTTCGATGAGATTATATGTCATCTTACGCTTCATTTCACCAAATCCTCAATTGCTACGGGTGTATAATTTTGAACTTCAACACAACAGTTAATATAACGTTTATCTTGTATCAAACCACGG
>Ga0214246_1000190_pt1 | contig 17537 bp, 40 predicted proteins | sample TroBogypolimnion_41_FD_153084 | JGI IMG/M metagenome (GOLD analysis project Ga0214246, IMG submission 153084) | Freshwater microbial communities from Trout Bog Lake, WI - 29MAY2009 hypolimnion | ecosystem: Environmental > Aquatic > Freshwater > Lake > Hypolimnion/Profundal zone | place: Trout...
GGGAGGGCATGAGGTTTGGTTGCGTTTAGTTGTCGGGAGTGACCTGAAGTAAGTGTTTTATACTGGTTTAGTGAGTGGGGGTACTGTCAGTGTGACAGGTAGTACATAATGACAGGGGAACGAGTACACATGACACCCCCCTTAGTGAAGTAAGTGTTTTATACTGGTTTGAAGGGGGTGGGTACTGTCACGGTGTACTGTCACGGTGACAGGGCTGGGATTTTCTGAAATGTTTTTATGTACTGTCACATTGACAGGGGAAATTTCTTTTGGATAACTTTCTTTTTGCAATACACATTGAATTTTTTTGTCTATTCGGTAAAGGTATCGGTGTTTTCTTGAGCGTTCAACCCATTCACCTTCAAAACCTTTACTTTTTCCGCGTGTTAATTTTCTTCCATCTGCGAAAATGAAATCGTTTTTTTGAGGAGACAAACCATAGTATTCAAAATTTGCCGCTTGGTAAATTGCTCCACAATGTCTTGAACTGTCAGCGTAAGAAATAACTGCTTTGATTCCTTTCTTTTTTAATTCTCTCAAAGAATAAGCAATGAATTTTGAACCTGTATTTTTACCATTCAAATTTGGTTCAAGTACAAGCCGACTCATTTCCAAAAATTCTGAATAATTACCTCTGGGCAAACCAAACGAACTTGTGGCTGAATTTGGAACACTCAATGGGGAATAAATAACTGCACCCACCAATTTAATTCCTTTGAAAATACCAAAACAAAATTGTCCAATAAATCTTTTTTTTCCCAAATAATGAAATTGACTTACCAACTTATATGCATCTCTGTATGTGATTTCTTGAAAAGACAAATCTGAAGTATCTGCAAGATTAACTGTTTCAAATTGTAATTCTTCTTCAAAAAATTCCATTTCAGTTCCTATTCATTTGCCTGGAAGTGGCAAGTGCCAACTCCCTTTGTGTTGCTTTGTTTGTTGCCTGAGCACCGTTAATTGAAACACTGAGACCGGGATTCTTGCTGAAGAATGTTTTTGCTTGCTGTTCCTTCATTCCTGCTGCCACATAATGCCAGCCGTGTTCCTTTGCACAATTAGGAGTGCAGGTGAATCTGTAAAGTTGCGTTCCCTTCACTTCCAGTTTGTGAATCTCTTGTTTCACTCTCCATTGCCCAGACTTCACACCAATCAAATCTTGCGTGAAATGCTGCAATGACTCCCTGGGTATAAGAATCCCATCTGTGTCAATGTGAACTGGAAAGTTTGGTTCAAGATTTTTTGCACCATAAAGACCTTCTGTAAGCATTCTCACGCGAACTCTTGAAGTGGTTTCTGCTGCAATGTGTGCCGTGTTTGCCTGTGGCATTCTCTGGCGTTTTCTGGGAACTGCTTCTTGGTTGTATCCCAATTCATCTGTCCAGCGAACCAGGCCACGCGAGTCACCTGTCATTGCAAACATTCCCCAAAGACTGTTTGACAGGGCTTTCACTAACTTTGCCCCTGGGGGTGTCAGGGCTTGCCTTCCCTCCTTCACAACCTCCCACCATTGGGTGAATGGTTGGATTTCTTCAAGGGGTGCAAAATTCTTCAGAATCTCAATCTTGCAACCCAAATTCTTTGCAGCGTGGATTTCCCTCCAAGTCCAAGAACCCTCAACCTCCCCTGTTTTCCACTCAATCAGTTCATCTGTGAGGCGTATTGGCAAGGGAGAATGGGTCAAATTGGGCGGGATTTGTACTTTTGCGACTACCAAACCTGCTTGGTTAGGATTGATACGGGTTCGGGGTGAAACTGGCCTTAGGCGTGAAGCGTAGGGGGTTTTTGCCATCTCGTAGGGATAAGCAGAAGAAATGTCTAATGCCACCATGTCTTGGAAATGGCCTGGGGTGCTTTCCTGCCTTCCCCCGTAAAAGGCTTCCCTGCCAATGTCACCGTCAAATGAAATGTTTAGGGGTTGGTTTAAGGTACTTCTCCACAATGACCAGGCCATTGAAGAAATTGACCCTGGTGGAACATTGTGGTTTTTCAGCCAGCCCATGAGTTCAAGTACAGATTGAAACCTGGCTTCATCTCCTTCTTGAACATCCAAAATTCTTCTGAGGGAATTCACCTTTACTCTTGTTCCGTCAAGCGTCATTGAAACAACATGGTCTTTCCAAAGTTCTGCTTGCCAACATTTGCTTCCAGTTGTTTGCAATAAATCCCTGAGCGAATTGGCAACATACAAAGTGCAATTTTCTAATTCTTGAAGCAGGTTAAAACAATTGGTTGTTCCCTTTGCATGGTGAACCCCCCATTCTGTAATTGCAGTCAATTCCTTCCATTTCGGAACCAACAGAACAGGGGGCTTCAATTGAGTTCTGCCCAAAGGAACAATCTTCATTTATCTTTTGAAACCTCTACTGACTATAACATTGAGAATCATTGTTTTCTGCTCAACACACAAAAAGGTTCCCTGCTTTCTGCCTGAAGAATCAATCATTGTGACTTTGAATTTCATCTTGTCCATTTCACTCCTCCACTTGTATTTTTTGAAATGTTGAATTTAAGTATTTGTGCCAATCTGTATGTTTTTGCATTGGCGTTCTTGAGTCTTCAATTGAGGTTGCTGGGTCTGTGACTTGCACTGACGCATAACACAATGCACAAATCATAAAATCCAAATGTGTGAGAGTTCTGCCTTCTCTTTTTTTTCCTCCCCCTGCCATTAGAAAACTCATTTTTTACCTGCCGATTTTTGAACATGATTAAAACCTGCTTCATGGCTGGCTTTAAACTCAACCAAGTATTCATGAACATTTGTGAGGTAAGAAATTCCACAAGTTTCACATTGGTATTGCTCTCTCGTTTCACTGCTCATTTTTTCATTTCCTCCATCCTTCCGAGTGTATGTGAACTGAACTGGCTTTGTGAATTGTTACTTCAAACAGTTTTGCACCTTCCTTGATTCCCGTTGGAAACCAATCGCACCAATAAAACCTGCCGTCAATTCCTTTTGACAAAATTCTCATTTCACCTTCTGAATTTTCTTCAATAAACAATTTCAATTCTTCATTGAGAAAATCGGAAAGTTCAAACTCTGAATTTTCTTCTTGTAAATTTGTGCTCATTTTTTTCAACCCATTCCCTATCTCTTAGGTGCTGCTCTGTCGGTATCCATTACTTGCAGGAATAGGTCAAAACCTTTTCCTTTGTTGCTGAGGTCTGTCACCAAGTCAATGACTTCCCTGGGGGCTTCTCCAACTGCTCCACCACCACCAGGAATTTCAATTTCAATTGGGTACTTTCCTCTTTTGCGAAACACTCTCATTGTCCAAGCCTTGCCGTCATCACGGGGAACGATTTCCACATTCCTCCAAGTCTTTGGGTCAGGCAATTGTGCAAGTGCTGCTGCCACTTCTGTTCTTGGTTCATTACCAATCCATTTTGGTCTGGTTATTGTTCGTTCTAATTCTTTCAGTTCTCTTGGAGTTAAGTCAGTATTGACTGCCCGTTTTGTAAGTTCTTCTTGCCGTTTGGTTACCGTTTTTAAACCTGTATCTGTTGCGTGACCTCTTGCTTTTCTAAGGTCTGCACCAGACTCCCAATTTATTCTGCTGACCCCAGAACGCTCTAACCGCTTTCGATAGTCAGGGCTTAGGTTCGACCAACCGCTTCTTTTAGTAGCCATTTATTCTGTTCCTTTGAATGCTTGCAATTCTGTTGGAGCATTCAATAACTGCTTCCAGAACAACCAAACCAAAACAAAGTGTGAGTCCAGATAAAACCCAATCATGGTTGAAAAAGAAATCTCCCGACATTAGGAAAAATCCAATCATAATGAATTTCCACCAAAACAATTCAATCTTTGCCTGTGTCAATTTTTTCATTTTCCGTTCCCTTCCAGGAGTGCTCTTAGTTTTTCCGTTTCTAACATTGGGTTCAATTCAACTTCAAATTCACTTGAAGTGTTGCAGTTCAAACAGGAAACAATTGGTTTCTCTCCCATTCTCACATTCAGGTTTTCATGTTTGCATTGTTGAAATGCAATTTGTTTTTCTTTTTGCTTTTCTGCCAACAGACACATTCCGCATTTTGTAATTCCAAAAACCCAAGCCCCACAAGAAATGCAGCGTTGAATTTCTTTGTCAGTCATGGTTTCACCTTAATTGAGAAACCGTCTGTTTCATGCTTTGCAAACCAAAATGCGACACAATCAAATTTGCAGAAATGAAGCATTCTGGCTTTCCATTTCTCCCCATCATCTGCCATCCAAACTGCAACTTCAACATGAGCGTCTTTGAGTGGGTTCACAACAGATTTGCAAAAATCACATTGAATGACCTTCACTTTTTGTTCTCCTTATTCAAAACCTCAATTTTTGAGTTCTTCCATGCAATGGAAATCCAAGCCCCAATGAGTGCAACCACTAGAACACCAATGAGCCAAAACAATCCAAAGATAAGGAAGAAGAACAAGGCAATTCCTTTGAATAAACTAAGCATTTTGTGACCTTTCCGCTTTTGCCTGAGCAAGAATGACCTTCATTCTTGTTGGGTTTGTCTTCCACAATTTGGCAAGTGCCGTTTGGGAAAACCCTTCTTCATGTGCTGCAAGAAGAAGTTGCCTGGCTGAATACATGGCTTCTCCTTCTGCTTCTTTCAGTCTGAGAATCTGGGCTTTTTTCTGTTCCAGTTTCTTTTCAATCGCTGAGTGAGGGGAACGGGGCATTTTATTTTTTCCCCACCCATGTTCTTATCATGTGTCCATGCTGGGTGGGTCGTGTTCCTTTGGTGAAACCGTAGGGTTCAATCAACCCTTCTTTGGCAAATTTATTCATAAGTGCTCCAATAGAATTCTTGGAACATCCTTCAGGAAATCCAACAAATTGAATGATGTCATTTGAACTGAATGGAACTTTTGCCACTTGCGAAAAATGCAAAACACCTGCCCTGAATGAATAGTAATAGTGTTCAGGAATTGAACCACAAACTTTCTTCATTCCTTTTTCCTTCAGGTCTTCCCCTGTTTCAAATGAGAGTTCTTGTTGTTCACTCATGGCTCATGGCCTTCCATGCTTCACAAAGATTTTCAGCAAAATCAATTGCCAATTCCCTTGTTTCAAATGTTCCAAGTGTTTTCCAATTAGGGCTGAACAAATCAGGTTCTGCTTTGAACTTGAAATTGAATAAACCCTTCACACACCATTTTCCTGAGATAACGCGAACAGTTGCAAGGTTCAAATAAAAACCTGTTTTTTCATGTCTAATTGTTTTCAATTTGAACTCCTGGGGCTTGAATGCAATTGAGTGCAGCAACAAGGGAATTGGCAGAAGGTGCTCTTAGTTGAACAACAACAATTTCTTCTTGATTAAGAAAAAGTGGAGTTTGGATGTACCAAGTTTCTCCATCCTCTGTTGCGTAAATTGGTTCTGTGTGTGGGTACACCTTTCCATTGATTTCAATACCATCTTGAACCACTTCAAAACCTGAATAATTTTCAAGCATTGGATACTTCTCTGGTGAGTGTTGCAAAGTCTTCATTTTCCGTTCTCCTCTTTGTCTAGTTGGTCAGTGTGTAATTTTGTGCAAGTGGTGCAAACATAAATTGGGAAATTGTGCATTGTGCATTTGTGCAATTTCTTGTTTGGTGCAGAACACATTTGGCAGTTCATTATTCACCAACATTTTCTGAAATCACGATTTTCAAGGCTTCTGAAGTGGCAAAAGTTGCTGCTTCTGAGTAGGTGTCAAAGTAACTTGTTCCTCCACCATTTGGGGCAACTCCCCATTTCTTCAAAGAATCAATTTTGAAAATGTTGAAAAATCCGTTGGTATAGAAACCAGGTTCAACTCTTGTTGGTCTAAATTTTGAACGGGCAGTTGTACTTTCTGCTTTTTTTTCTTGTTCGCATTGGTGGCCTTCTTCACCATAAATTGCCAAACAAATTCCGCATGAAGCCAATCCCTGGCGATTTAGAAGGTCTTCTGAATTGAAATACCTTTTCATTTCCGTTTTCCGTTCTTCTAGGCTTTGGGCTAGGTGCCCCCTGCTGGTCATTGCCTAGTCTAAGCCCATAGGGTGGGGGGGTGTCAAGGTGACAGGGGAACGGCGTGTCGTCCGTCTTGGCGTGGGTTATAGCACTATATAAAGAACTCCACCTGTTGAGGTTCCTCCTAAATATCCAGGTGCTTGAACTCCACCACCTGAAGAACCAAAACCAACTGCTGCTCCACCTGTTCCTGAATTAGTCGAACCACCACCTGTTCCTATACCTGAACCACCACCTGCTGAACCACCACCACCACCTGCTGAACCACCTGAACCTGTGGAACCCATAGTGAGAAAAGAAAACCCAGAAATTGTTGCTGCCGTACTTGTTGCAAGTCCAGGAGCATTGCCACTTACTCCTGCAACACCATTAGGAGAACCTGCTACTCCAATCGTGCTGCCTGAAGCACCACCACCTCCTCCTGCTGTATATCCTGCAAATGTTGAAGAAGTTCCTGCCGTTGCAGTACCTGCTGGAGCAGCAGATATTCCTGGGCTTCCTACCACAAAAAATTGTGAACCAGTAAGCACAACCCTTCCAGTAACTATTCCCCCTGAACCCCCCGAAGCAGTAGCAGAACCTCCTGCTGCCCCAACTAAAACAAAATATCCATCCCCTGTCAATGAAATTGTTTGCGAACTCGTGTAAGTGTAAAGAACTCCTGAAACTGGGGCAAGGGAAAGTGCCGATAATGAAATTACAACAGAAACCCCTGCAACTGTATTCCACATTTTGTAATTTGTAATTCCGCTAGCAAGATTGAATGTTATTGAGGAAGTTCCAGTTGCAGTTCCAACAAGTGTTGTTCCATTGTAGAAGTCAATCGTGACTGTTCCTCCACCAGACCACGAGATTGTGTACACGCCTGCAACCAATGCTTGGTTCACATCATAAAGAGTGTTTGCCAATGGCAAGGTTTGGGCATAGGAGTACGGGTATGGATTGGCCACATAAGGTTGTGAAAATGGCATTTTATTTCTCCGCTGGAATCAATTGTTTTGCTCTTACTTGAATTCTTACAGTACCAACCGCTCCAATGCTGCAATTTGTCCATGCAACAGAAAAGATTTGTGCTCCCAAAATAATTATTGGGGAGTTTATGTCATCCTGGTCTAAATTTCCCGACAATGTACTTGCGACAACATTTGAAGAAATTTGTGGGGATTGACCATAACAAAATGCAGTTGTTGTTGTGGTGGAAGTGTTTGAAACTGCAATTTGTTCAACGCTCCAAAAAAAATCTGAGGGAACAGAAGGAAAGTATGCTGAAAGTGTTTGTCCTGCAATTGTTGCTGCTGGGGAAGTAATTGTGAGAATGAGGGGTTGTGCCATGTCTTTGAAATCAAAACCACTTACCCCAGAATAATCTCTAATTGGCATTTTTAAGCAACCACTTCTGCAACTTTTCCTGCTGGAACTGCTTGCATGATTGCACTTGGAACTGCACCCTTTGTGAGAATGTTCAAACCAACCAAGATGAGAACTGCTCCACCTACTACCAAAAACCCTCCTTGAAATGCTTTCAAATTACAGTAAGAAATTTTTCCAAGTCCAAGCACTCCCCCAAATGCGTTGCCTTTTGAAGCACAACCAGGCACATGAAGTGCAGCAGAAATGTTTCCTCTGTAACCGTCACCCCCATTGACATTTGCAGCGATAACTGAGGGAACTGGAATTGTGGTGAACCAAGTTGCAGGTCTGCCTGGAACTGGCGTAAGTGAACCAGCAGCAGAAACTCCATAATGGTTTGAAGACCAATTGGAATTGACAACCGCCTGAGAGAATTTGTCTGTGGGTGCATTGCTCATTAAGGCTTCATAGATACTTGAACCAAGATTTGAATTCTTATTTTTGCCCCCATAAACAATCATTGCTGCCGTATCTGTGGCTGCTGTTGTCAAATTTGAATAACTGCCAGTTCCATCAATGCTGCCCGTGTTCAATGAAGCGTTCAATGGATTGTTTCTGTTTGCCCAATTTGCAGCACCCTTTTCTGCACTTATCCACAACAAAACATTCTGCACATTGTTGGGAGTTACAGGAGCACCAATGTTTTTCAAAAGTAAAGTTGCCCATGCCGTATTTGTTGGCAAGGTATTCACCCAAACATTTGAAGGAGTTTTGAGGGGAATCATAGGCAAAACAGGTTGTTGAGCCATTTTTTATTCCTTTTGTTTGGGGAATCGCTTCCAGGGTGAAGCAATACCACCTGGTTCTTTTTGTGAATCATTTTTTGAAGGGTGCGCAATCATGTATTCATAACCAGCAACAAAGACTGCACAAATTCCAAGTGAAGCAATCAATGGGGTTTTTCTTCCAGTTGTCTTTGTGACCGCATAACCCATTGCAGAAACAATTGCCGTTGCTGCTACTTCGCCGTATCTAATGCGTGAAACATTTCCTGCTTTTGCTTCTTGTTCATGGAAAAATGGAGAAGATACTGTGAACCAAGAAGGGCAGAACCCAGCAAAAACACCACTTGCAGTTCCAATGAGCAGAATTACAATTGAAATGTCTTCTGTGTTTGCCTTTTCCATTTATTGAGCCAAATACTGAGAAGAATTTGTTGGGTCAAATGAATGGACAGGTGAAGCCCCTTCTGCCGTAATTATCCACAAATAATTTGTTGCAGGGTCACGAACTGGTGAACATGGTGGGAGAAAAAATGGAGAAAATGCCAGTTGGGTTCTGTCAAAATCTTCTGAAGTAGTAATTGTTGGAGTTGTCCTGTGCTCCATTGGAATTCTAGTTTTCATTTAAATTCTCCCCACTGCAAAATCTTTTCCACCATGACCTTGAAGTTTCAAGTATTCAGAAAAGTTTGGTTCAAGTTTGATTGAATCAACAGTGCCATCTGCATTCCTCTGTTGAAAATAAGTTGGAGCAAATGCCCCTGTGTCAAAATCAGACTGCCAACGACCAACTGCATTTGTTTGAATAAAAAATGCTTGCGTTGCTGTCCATTGAGTCGTGCCTGTTCCCTGGTTCATTCCTTGAACAATGCGTTCTCTGAGTGTCATTTTTCAACCTCACGCTTTCTTAACTTTTACAGGTGGCTTTGGGGAAAGTGTGACCTTTGGCTTTGCTGGTGTTGGAATTGCTTTTGAAGTCAATGGCACATGACGTGGCTCAACAGTTTTCTTTGGGGCTGGTGCAGCCTTTGGAGTTGGTTTGGATTTTGTAGTGGTTGTCTTTGGCTTTGCAGTCGTGACCTTAGTGACTTTTTTCACTGGTGCCTTTCCTGGTGCTGCAACCGTGTCTGAACCGTCCGATTGTGAACCTGAAGAATCAGTTGTTGAACCTGAAGAATCACTTCCCCCTGTGGAGGTTCCAGCCATAGCCTGACCCCCACCTTCTGTGGATTTATCAACTGCACCATTGCTTGTTGCTGTGGTGTTATTTCCTGGTGAATCTGAACCAGTTCCTTCATCCCCGTCATTATCACCTGTTAGAGAAGTTGAACCAGCACCACCCATTCCTTGCACCATGTCAGAAAATCCATTTTGGTCTGAATAGGAACTCGTTCCTGAGTTGTCGCTTGTTGCTGCTCCACTTGTGTTTGCTGCTGCTGGTGCAGTTGTAGCAGTAACAGTTGCAGCAGTTGTGGCTGCCGATTTCTTTTTTTGGTAATACCAAAAACCTACTGCTGCAAGTAGTGGAACACCGATAAGTGCACCCCTGGGAACAGATTTCAGTGAACCTTTAATTCCCTTAGGTTTTGGAACTGTGTTTTCTGCCATTTTTTACTTCTTCCCATAGACAGGCCACACGGTAAATGGGCGAATGTTAGGGGTTGCAGTTCTGCCACCAATTCTTTGCTTGTGTTGGAATTGTGCAGGGCTTCTTGAAACTGCAACTGCTGGAATTGGCAAATCATTTGTGCTTTTTATTTTTCCAGGAAAATGCAAAGAAGGGTTTGCATGGCCTGTATAAATTGAAGGCAAGAACCAATCGGGTGCAACTGCTGAAGGCTGGTTGTAATTTCCACCAAAACTTCCGTCATTCATTGAAGCAGGACGGGGTGAAGAAACTCTTACGGTTCCAGGTGCACCTGTAACAATGTTTTGTCCATTAGTAACTGGTGCACCACCAAATGTTAAAGTTGGAAGAAATGCACCCATGCCTTTGATTGGAACATCTAGTGTTCTCGTTTGAATTCTCATGGTGCAACCTTACTTTGTAGGAGAACCAAGAAGGGCATTCAACCAGGGCTTTTGAATTCCAGCAATGCCAGAAGTTGCAGCAGCAGTTCCAGTTGGATGAATGAGAATGTCAGCCACCACAATTCCACCAATGGCGAGTGTTAATAGACCAAAAAATTTTGACATTGTAACTCCTAATTCTTAACTGTTGAAGTTGTGCCTTGAACTGTTTTTGTTGGGGCTGGTGTTGCTTTGGTTGTTGGTGTTTTTCCTGGTGTCCATAAGTTCAACAAGATTGCAACATCTAAGCCCCACGCTGCAAGCGTTGCAGGTTTTTCTGCTTGACCACTAAACAAAGACAATGTGCCAAAAACAAATAATGCTCCCACAAATTGATTGGGAAGGGGCAAATGTGCAACTGGGTTGTTGGCTGAACTTCCGCTTCTCACTCCCCTATAAGTCACCAAACCAATGGCAACAATTAAGGGAGGAATGATTGCTTTATTGGCATTCATTGCAAGGAACCACTCTTGGAAATGTTTCCATCTTTTGGAAGTGCTGCTTTTTCAGCAGTCCAACGGTTCGGAATTGTTAAATCCCAATACCCCCAATTGCCACCTTGCAATTGAGAAATGCCGTAATAGGTCAGGGAGTAGCCAACAAAGACCACTCCCAAACCTACTGCAAGCATTTGTTTACCTTATTCCTTTTTGCCAGGAATTGGCTTCACGAATTTGTGGAATGCGTAAACGCTGGCAACACCAGCAACAAACCAAACAAGTGGTGAACCTTTCATGGGGTTTCTCTTTTCTCTAATTTGGGAGGGATTTGCGAATTACTACAAGGAGGCCAATTGAAACTACACCTGACCAGAAGGCTAAACCAAACCCATTTTTTGGGTGAAGTATTGTGCCCATTGAAGGTGCTGGTGCTGTTGCACCAATGCCAAATGCTGCTTCACTTGCAGTTGCAGGTGCGTTTATTGTGCCGTACATGGGTTTTCCACCAGTCACAACACCATTCACACCAAGTTGAAGGCCAGCCATTTTTACAACTCAGGCAATCCCTGGATGATTGAACCAGTAGGAACAATCTGACCAACGAGAACCTGCATTGTTGCAGGAGAGTTTGAACCAGCACCAGCAGGGGCAAAGTTCGCTTCAAGCAATGTTCCTGGGTTGGTGCTCAAATAGGCTTCACCTGAATCAAGAAGACCCAAAGACTGTTGAGAGAGTGAGTTCTTGCGTGAAATTGCAACAACACCTGTTGGACGTGTTACTCCACCGAACTGAATCGCCATGTCATTGTAAAGGTCATTTTGAAGTGAATCAATGAGAGGCACACCATCAACATACATCTGAAGGCGTGTTGGCCAGAAACCATCAGAACGAGCACCTGTGGAGTCACGAACAATCATAACGACTGTGTCAAGGTATCCACCAAGTCTTGGGAACTGAAGGCGTGAAGCAGTACTTGCACCAATGGATGGGTTGGCGTTCTGAAGCAACCATTGACGGGTTGTACCAAGTCCAGGTGGCTCAACTGCAACTCCCTCTGGTAGCCAGTAGAAATCTGAATCCAAAACTGTTGAAAGTGTTGGAGCAGTTCCAGTTACTGAAGAACCAAAGATTTGGGTGAGAGAGTTAATGTTGAACTGAACTGAAGGAAGCAATGAAGCGTTTGCACCAGAAATGCAACCGTATCCCTTAGCAAATTCAAGTGGGAGTGCATAAGAAAATTGTCCTGCACCAGTTGTTGCTGAAAGTGCACTCCAAGATGGAAGACCTGAAGCAATGTTTGTTCCATTGTTCAAACCAAATCCACCAGAGAAAAGGTTAATGAGGTTGGATACTGAATAACCATCCGCAACAATGAGTGGCGTTCCAAATGCGTCTTTCAGTTGAATGAGAGAGTTCACATTGTAAGGAGCGTCAGCAGCAACTGCACCTGAAGTTAATGTTCCACCTGTAACAAGTGTGTGTTGAACGCGGAAGTTGCGGAAGTAACCAGGCTTTGAAGCCAATGGTTGCGTGATAATTCCACCAAGTTGGTCACCGCTTCTTGAATAAATCGGGCCACGACCTGGTTGTGAATGTCGGATGAACGGCCCACCGTTTTCTTCAATTGTTGTTTGAGGTTGTGGGCGACCTACCTCTTGCCCTGCCATTACAAAATCACCGTAACCGCGTCACCAACGGTACTCAATGCACCTTGTGATTCCCGTGACCAACGGCGAGAAGACATTTTTACAAGACCAAGTGCTGGGTGTAGCAACAAACTAGTAATCAGCACCAGGTCAAAAACCTTTTTTGTAGGTTTCATTTTTTCTCCCTAGTTAGCGAACTTGACCCCTTCAAGGGTTAGGGTAGCAAAAAAATGTCAAATTTGTGAGATTTTGGGAATTACTTCAAATGGATTTTGTTAACAAAAAATGAAGCAATTCCACCAATGACTCCTGCCATTCCAGTCAGTTTCCACTTTGCTTCTTCAAGGGCACTCAGCCTTGTTTCAAAATTTCCTGAATTCATTTGTTGTTGAACTTCTTTCACTGCTGAAGAAGTTTCAAGCAGGAGTGCATAGACCTGGCTTAAGGTCACTCTGACTGCTGGCTCTTGTGGGGGCATGGTTCAAAGTATTACAAACAAAGTAAGTTTTGTCTTAAATTGAATTTCTAATTTCTGGCTGAAGGAATTGTTGCAATGTAAGGTTGTCTTGGGTCACGGCCTACAACTAGGAATGCGTACTTATCAAGGCCACGAAATGCACCCCTAACTTCATTTTTGTTTCTTCCCATGATTTCAGCAATTTTTTTCACAATGTCATCATCTCTGGTGTAAGAAACTGCAACCCATGAAGCCTGTCTTGAAGCCTGGGGGCTAACCCATGCAGGGGCTTGGTAAGAAGAAACAAATGAGATTTTCTTATCCCTTGCAGCAATCAGCATTTTGTCCACTTGTGGGCGTAAGTTCATTATTCTGTTATCTGTTAAAAGTCCAAGTTCATCAGCGTACAAAGTCCACCCACCCATTGACCAAGATTCTTCAAGGGTTTTCCTCATGGTTTCTTTTAATTCTTCACCGTCTTTTATTGAATTGTTATTTCCTCCGATTATGTAACGGGAAGGAAAATTGTTGTAATCATTGTCAGCAATTCTTTTTTGCATTTCACGAATTCCAGGCCACTTTGAAAGTCTTTCAAAACCTAGCGTTGAAAGGGTGGAGTCATTGCCTTTTGGGTCTAGTGCCAAAACATACTTGCGACAACTTTCAAGAATTCCAGCATTGAATGTTGTTTTTCCAGCACCAGTTGGGGCAATCGTTGCAATGTGTTGCCCTGGTTTCCATTCTTTCTTGAACCAGGGCAAAAATTCAGTTTCCCAATCTAATGGTTCAACAAGTGAACCCATTTTGGCTAAGCCTGAACTGGTGGGGTTACTTCAGCAGCAGGAGCAGCAGCAACAGGTGCTGGGGTTACTTCAGCAGCAGGAGCAGCAGCAACAGGTGCTGGGAATGTTTGGTCAATGATTACATGGCAAAGGTTCAAATCTGTTTCATTATCAAATCGTGAGTAATCCACTAGATGATGCAGAATGTCATTGAAACTGTTTATTGGGTTAGACATCAGAAAATTCTCCTGTTTCTTGTTGGGTTTGCTCTCCTGAAGAATACCATCCTGAAAACATTTCAGACATAAGAATTTGAATTGGGTCTTCACCTGGTTCTAACTCTGGGAAAAGTTCTGCAATGGCTTTGTCATTGTCTTCTTTCTTTTTTCTTGCCTTCTTGATTCCCTTAGCCATTTGTGGCAATGAGTTCCTAAGCGAACTTTCAAGAAGTGGTGCAAGTTGTGGCAATCTCTCAGGGTTCATTTCAATTGCAAAAACAATTGCTGGGGGAATTAGTATTGCTCCCACTTGGTCAAGTTTTCCTTTTCCCTTGACTGCCTTCTGAAGAAATAACTTATCAATGAATGTGTCTTTCACCGCTTCATCAATAATTTCACCAGCAGCGTCACTTTGCCATTGCAGCAAAATTCCTGAAGGTCTATGTCTTGGATTGCGAGAAATCAAACCTCCCAGGCCGTTGAAAGTGTCGGAAATAATTCCAGCAGCACTTTCACGCCTCTTATTTTTCAAACCAGGTGTGGCTTCATTTGTTTGAAAAAGTGGTTTGTTGGTTTTTTCTTTTGGAGCACCAAACCCCAAAAAGTTTTTTGCCTTATCAGTCAATGATTCATTTGAAGAAGGTTGTGAAATCTGTTCCTGACTCGCGGAAGGGTCTGACATCAAGCCAGGAACAGATTCTTCAGTTTCAAATTGCTCTTGAAATTCATCATCTGGAATGGTTTCAAAAGAAACAGTTGAAACTGGTTCAGAGTCTAGCCCGTTTTCCTTCAAGTGTTTTCTCCTTTCCTTTTGATAACAGGCAGAACAAGCACCCCTGCCAAGTGTCTTTCCTTCAGTTGTTCCACAAATGACACAACTTTCACCTTCACGAAATTCTCTACCTGCCACGCTTGACCACCTGTTTGAAAACTAAGATTCCAAGTGCTGCTCCTGCAACAATTCCAAGTGCCGTGAACATTGCTGCTTTCTTTTTACAGTCTGCACAATTCTGTTGTTCTTGGTCTTCCATTATTCCCCCCAAAGTATTTTTTGAAGATTCCACTTTTTTGTTCCAGCATTCACGGGAGCAGTTTCACTTTCCTTTTTTGTTTCTTCTTTTTTTTCTTCAGGTTCTTTCTTAGGTGCAGCCTTTTGTGTTGGTGCTTTTATTTTCAAGGCTTCCATTGCTTCTTCAACTGCCTTTTTTGCAACCGACTCCAAATCTTTTGCAGAAAATTTTTCTTCTTCTGTTTCAGTTGAAGGTGGGGTTTGTGTTTGCCCCGTTGCATTGGTGAGGAATTCAGGCAAAAGTTCTTTTAGTTCCTCACGAATTATTTGGCGAACATCATCACCTTTTGTTTCAGGTGGAACGCTCCCTTCTGGGGGAGGGGTTTGGCCTTCTATTGGTTCTGTCATGCTTTCACATTACACCCTTTTGGGTTATGATTCACCTATGGATGAAGAACTTTCTTATCGTAGGCGTATCCTCCTTTTGTACGGGGTGGGCGTTGCTTTGAATGCGTGGTTTGTTTGGGAACTCCTGAAGGAAACCCCCAGGGGGAGGGGGGTCATTGAAAAAATTCAATCTCCTTTCAAAAAATTTATGGTTGAAAAAGATTTTGCACTTCATGGGCAATCCATTGTTGAAGAAGTGGAAACATTTTTGAGGGGGAAAAATGGCTGATTTGCGTGACCCAATTCTTAGAAGAATTCAAGACATGGCAGTCAAGGCTGGGGAAGACCCACAGGAGGCTGCTGAACTTGCAGCATTTGGAAGACATCCCAGGTGGAAACTTTCAACCAAGTGGATTGAATTTGATTGTGGATGTTATTGCCAGCGTTTTAGAGAATTAAAAAATGTTCAGGATTTTGACCCAATCATTTTTAAAGGATTGCCTGAACAAGCCGTTTATGATAGGCCATGTGCTCCACATGAAGCAGGTCTGAATGACTTTGTGAAGTTTGGGCATTATGTGGATTTTCAGCAATGGAGAAATGCTCGGTTGCAAAAAATAACAGGGGAGTGACTTATGGCCTATGGTGACAAAGAAGCGTTACACATTGGGGCACATGAAGGAGATGTTGCACCAGTTGAAGAAGATGAAGCCACAAGTGGTTTCAAACTCTTTTTAGACATGGGGCTTGAAATCGGTTCAAAGATGGATGAACAAACCAAACAATTGAAATTTATCAACCGACAATTGCAAGACAACACGCCAGTCTTTTTTTCAACTTCCGTGAATGGTATTGCAGCAAATGGTGGAGTTTTCCTGAATTTGGGTTCACCTGATAGGGGTAAGCAATGGGAAGTTGGATTTCTTGCCATTGGTGGAAATGATGTGAACATTGCTGCTGCTGGAATTGCTGGGGCTTATGTTGTTGGAGGTTTGATAACAGCAGCAAATGGGGTTGGTGTTACTGGGGGTCTAAGTAACCTTCAAGAATACTTTGCAACCTTGCCAAATGTGGATTTTTATTCACAAAAACAATTCCTCGTTAATGATGGCGAATACTTAGTTATTCAAATTTTCAATGCCACCAACGGGCAAAATTATGTTGCTTCTGCTCAAATAACGGTTTATGACCTTTCACAAAATGCTGGTAAGACCGTCATTACAGAATAAGTTTCCCATTCCAACAATGGGGAAATCCCACGAAAGGGGAGAACATGAAGTTCCGTTTATCTGTTAGTGGTATCGCTGGAAACATCCGACAACTGGCAGCATTTGTTGGTTTAATAATTTCCACAACCAATGCCGTTCACCTTCCTGGAAACATTAGGGGAATTCTTTTGGCTGCTTCAGGGGTTCTCCTGACTGCTGAACACATTGTTGATGGTATTCAAGGCACTACATCCGCCGTACCTGTTGCAACCACTCCTGCACCTGTAAAGATAGCACCTGAAGTTTTGGCTGCTGCCCAACAGATTGTGGCTGCTGCTGGTACTGGTAGTGTTGGAGTCGGTTCTTCCTCTGCTGCTGGTCAAGCATAGGCTGGAAGAACCCGAAGCCCTGCCAGGCACTTTTCCGTTCCCCTGGTAGGGCTTCCTTATTTCTTAGGAGAAAAAATGAAATGTAATTTTGCGGAAGAACACATTTTGCAAAACAATTTTGCTATTGGGGGAGTTCTAGGCCACCAGGGGCTTGTTGTTCACATAATGGATGGAACTCTTATTGGAACAGATTCTTGGTTTCACAATCCGCATTCTCAGGCCAGTTCTCATTTTGGGGTTGGAAAGAATGGCAGATTAATTCAATGGGTTGATACTGACAACAAGGCATGGACAGAAGTCAGTGGAAATCCTTATTGGGTAAGTGTTGAATGTGAAGGTGTAGGTGGGGATTCACTTACCGTTGAACAAATCGCAACAATTGGAAAACTCTATGAATGGCTTGAAAGTCAATACCATTTTGGTTTTGCAAATACTGCAAGTGTGACTGGCAAGGGTCTTGGTCACCATTCAATGGGTGGTTCTCAATGGGGTGGACATTATTTTTGCCCTGGTGAAAAAGTTATTGCTCAGAAACCAGCCATTCTTGCGAAGGCTCTTTTAATAAGACATGGAGTGACTGCTTAAAAATCCCAAACCTGTCACCGTGACAGTACACCGTGACAGTACCCACCCCCTTCAAACCAGTATAAAACACTTACTTCAGCATGGGGGGTGTCATGTGTACTCGTTCCCCTGTCATTATGTACTACCTGTCATCATGACAGGGGGGGGTTCTCTGAAGTCAGTTAAAATCAATGGTTTCAGGGCATTTTTTTCTGTATAAGACTCCTCCTCCTCCT
>Ga0214246_1000192_pt1 | contig 17478 bp, 17 predicted proteins | sample TroBogypolimnion_41_FD_153084 | JGI IMG/M metagenome (GOLD analysis project Ga0214246, IMG submission 153084) | Freshwater microbial communities from Trout Bog Lake, WI - 29MAY2009 hypolimnion | ecosystem: Environmental > Aquatic > Freshwater > Lake > Hypolimnion/Profundal zone | place: Trout...
GTTCGTGAATCGAGTCAGGGGCGGAAGCCAGCAGCTCTCAGCGGATTGTGCCGGGTGCCACGGATCGCCTGACCACTGCTTTGGACCTCGGAGTGTTACGCGGCACAGTTAGCATGCTTGCATGGCTCAATCAACACCGACCCCGACATCGCTCGATGGGGTCACCTCACTCTATAGGCGTTTTCGGCCAAATCGATTTGCAGAACTGCGTGGGCAAGACCACGTTGTTCGAGCATTACAGGGTGCGGTAAAGAATGATCGTGTTTCACACGCTTACCTTTTCTCTGGTCCACGTGGAACGGGAAAAACTACAACTGCAAGAATTCTCGCGAAGGCTCTCAACTGTGAAAATCCGGTTGAGGGTGATGCGTGTGACAAGTGCGCGAGCTGCATTGCAATTACAAGAGGATCTTCGCTCGATGTAACTGAGCTTGACGCAGCTTCGAATAATGGTGTCGATGACATTCGTGAAATTACTGCTGGAGCTTGGCACGGGACTCCAGGACGCTGGAAGGTATACATCTTCGACGAAGTTCACCAGCTCACCAAGGCCGCTGCCGCTGCCCTGCTGAAAACCCTCGAAGAGCCACCTTCACACGTTGTTTTTGTTCTCGCAACGACTGATCCTCACAAGGTATTGCCGACTATTCGATCTCGTACGCAGCACCTCGAGTTTCGCCTCATTGGCGGCGAAACGCTCAGTTCGTTACTGCATGATGTTGAGAAAGCTGCGGGACTAAAAGTTGATGACTCAACAATTGACGCCGCTGTTCGCCTCGCTCGTGGCTCAGCCCGTGATGCACTCAGCGCGCTTGATCAGCTCATCGCTACGGGTTCAGTAAATGATTCACAACCGGTCTTTGAAGAAATGTTTGGTGCTTTGGCATCAAATGATGCAGTCGCAGCACTGAAGGCACTCGCCGTTCTGACACGTGAGGGATGGGACCCAGAACAACTTGCAGAAAGTTTTGCCGCAGAAATTCGTCAAGTATTTTTGCTACTGGCGGCTCCCGAAGTTGCTGACGCTGTTGACGCAGAACGTGAACGCTTAAGTGTCTGGGGATCAAAACTTGGTCTTGCCCGCACAGTTCGAATTCTTGAAACGCTTGGTAAGGCAATGCGTGAAATGAAGAGTGCGCCCGAGAAGATTGTGATGCTTGAAATCGCTTTGGTGCGACTTGTTAAACCAGAGCTTGATATATCAGTTGAGGCACTGGCTGAACGGGTCGAAAAACTTGAATATGGAGCACCTCGTAATGCACCAGTTTCGCCACCAGCCCCTGTACCGCTGCTGAGGCCGATTGGTTCTACAACAAAGTCGGCACCAATTGTTGTTCCGGAGCCAGTTCTAGAAAAAGTTGAGAAAGTTGTCGAAGAAAAACTTGAACTCAATTTGTCTGATGTCGCCGAGAGATTTACACAACGAGTAGTTCCGCGTACTGCACGCTCAGCACAGCTTCTTCTTAGTGATGCACAAGTAGTTGCGCTCGATGGTTACCGGCTGACCATTGCACTTCCTTCTGAAGAAATGCGTGCAAACACCGAACACATTGCCCAAGGACTTCGCAGTGCAATGGATCATGAATTCAAGACAACATTCCAAATTGACTGGATTGTTGACGTGAACGTCGCAAAATCAGCTCCGACCCCTGAGCCAGTTGATGCCAAGAAAAAAACTCAAATTCAGTCAGACGAATACGAACCAACAGGTGACGCAGTTGTTGTTGATTCAGTACCCGGCCATCTCATCAGCGAGATGTTCCCAGGTGCTGAGGAGATTTCGTGAATTACCCTCCCGCTCTGCAGTCGGTTGTTGATGAATTAGGAAGGTTCCCAGGAGTTGGGCCTAAGTCTGCTCAGCGAATCGCCTTTTGGATGATGCGACAACCAGCTGAAGATATTGCACGTCTGTCTAGAGCACTTGATGAAATGAAAACGAAACTTTCATTTTGTGAGCGCTGCTGCAATATTGCTGAAACCGGCGGACTGTGCGAAGTGTGCAGTGACGACCGTAGAGACCAGACAGTTATTTGTGTTGTTGAAAGCCCACCCGATGTTGTTGCTGTTGAACGTTCTGGTGCTTTTCGTGGCACGTATCACGTACTACACGGTGTACTTAATCCACTTGAAGGCGTGTCGCCAGATCGACTTCGCATCCAAGAACTTGTTCGCAGACTTAACGAACCGGTGAAGGAAGTCATCTTGTGCTTCAACTCAAACGTTGAAGGTGAAGCAACCGCTATGTACTTAAGTCGTTTGCTGCAGTTACCGGGATTAGTTGTTTCCCAACCCGCTAGTGGGCTACCGGTAGGTGGCGACTTGGAATTTGCCGATGACATCACACTCGGTCGCGCTATTGATGGCCGCCGAATACTTAAAGACTAAGCAAAGCGAATAACGCAGAGCAGTCCAACGATGATGCTGTAGACACCGAATGGGATCAAGTTTTTTGCTGCAAACCACTTAGTCAAGAAGCGCACCGAGAAGTACGCAGCGAACATTGCAAAAATTGCACCAATAAGTGTCTGCATGCGAACACCGTCACCAAGGTGTCCCATTAGGGATGGGAGCTTGTAGAGCCCAGCCGCCAGGATGACTGGCGTAGCTAACAAGAATGAAAAATTAGCTGCGTCCTCGTGACTGAGATCACCAAGTAAGCCAGCAACGATTGTCACGCCACTTCGTGAAATTCCTGCGAAGAGTGCAAGAATCTGTGCAGAGCCAATCACCAAGGCATTTTTACTGCTTAGATTTTCTAACTTTCGCACTTGAACATGCTTGCCTCGAGTTCGCACCATTCGCTCAGCGACGATCAGAATTATTCCATTCAGGGTAAGGAACCCTGCGGCGGCAAGAGGTTTTGCGAAAAGAACCCGCAGTTCTTTCTCGAGTAGTAGTCCAACAACACCTACTGGAATGCTGCCAATCAAAATTATGAAAAGACGTCGGTAGTTCCTGTCAATTTCAGCATCATTAATTCGCCATAGCGAAGAGATACCGCTTGTGCGCGATTTCTTCAGTTGACGGCCGAGCCCCATAAAGAGGGTGAACCAGGTTGAGCGGTAGTACGCAAGTAGTCCAAGCGCTGTTCCAACGTGCAGACCAACTAAGAAGGTAAGAAAAAATGACTGGCGCTGCGCTTGGCTGCTCACTAGGTTGTGCCAGCCAAGAAGTGCTGGCAAAAGAACTCCGTGCCCGAGACTGGAAATAGGAAAGAGCTCGGTGACTCCTTGGAGCAACCCCATGATGATTGCTTGAAAGTACGAAAGGGTTGGAGCCAGGACCAAATGTGCAGTTGTCATACCTCAACGCTAAACCACGCAAGACTTAGAAGATGCGTTATTTAACCATCGTTCGTCACTGTGAATCCTCACCGGCAAAAGCTGGACAGAGTGACTACGAACGTATCCTCAGCATCAAAGGCAAAAATCAGGCGGGGCAGTTACATTCTTGGGCGACTGACCTACAGCAGCTTGGTAAGTATGGCCCTACGACTGCTCTCGTTAGTGCAGCTGCACGGACTAGAGAAACGTTCAGGCGAGCTTTTGAAGGCACTTCGTTTGTAAAGACGGTGCACTTTTCAGAACTTATTTATAACGGCAAGAGGAATGTTTCCGCAGAAGACGTCTTAATTGACATTGCGGCAATTGATCCGGTCGTGACTTCGTTACTTCTCGTCGCACACAATCCAAGCGTGCACGAACTTATTTTTAGTCTCACAAAAGAACTACCGGAAGTACTAAAAGGGGAATACCCCCTAGGTGGCGCGTTTGTTTTAGCGATTCCAGATAATCAACAAATTGGACTTGCCCAGTATGAACTAATTGACAGTTTTATTCCTGATTAAAGAGAACGAAGGATTGCAGCGTCACCTTGACCACCACCACCACAAAGAGCAACGGCAGCAGTTCCACCACCACGACGCTTAAGTTCGAGCAGCGCAGTAAGTGCAAGGCGTGTACCAGACATTCCAACTGGGTGACCAAGTGCAATCGCTCCACCGTTTACGTTGATCTTGTTCTCATCAATGCCGAGTTCGTCAGCTGAAGAAAGTCCAACCGCTGCGAATGCTTCGTTGATTTCGAAGAGGTCAATACCCTTCACATCAAGTGAAGCCTTTGCTGCTGCCTTTTCGATTGCACGAGCTGGCTGGTTCAGGAGTGATGCATCCGGTCCAGCTACTTGGCCGTAGCTGACAATCTCACCAATAGGAGTGAGACCTAACTGGGCACAACGCTCAGCAGACATAACAATCACTGCAGCACCACCGTCAGAAATCTGTGATGCGTTTCCAGCGGTGATGGTTCCTTCTTTGTCGAACGCTGGTCGAAGACTACTTAGTGACTCGAGAGTTGTTTCAATGCGAACACCTTCGTCGGTTTCAACGATTACTGGGTCACCCTTGCGTTGAGGAATTGAAACGCCAACAATTTCTTCAGCAAACTTTCCAGAAGCAATCGCAGCAGCTGCGAGTGCGTGACTTCGTGCAGAAAATTCGTCCTGACGCGCACGTGTGATTCGTCCGTTGTTATAACGCTCAGTTCCAAGACCCATTGCACAGTTGTCAAAGGCGCAGGTAAGTCCGTCGAACATCATTGAGTCAATTACTTTTTGGTCACCAATTCGATATCCTGCGCGTGCACCTGGAAGAAGGTAAGGAGCATTCGTCATTGATTCCATTCCACCGGCGATCACAATCTCTGCTTCACCAGCACGAATCATGAGGTCAGCCATGTAGATGGTTTGAAGACCTGAAAGGCAAACCTTGTTGATGGTTGTTGCATTGACGCTCATTGGAATGCCAGCCTTCACTGCTGCTTGACGTGCAGTGATTTGTCCTTGACCAGCACCAATTACTTGTCCCATCAGCACAGCTTCAACGAGCGAAGGATCAAGTCCAGCTTTGTCGAGCGCTCCCTTGATCGCGAAGCCACCAAGTTCTTGCGCGCTGAGTGTAGAAAAAACACCAGACAATTTTCCAATAGCAGTACGGCTACCGGCGACGATCACACTGCGGGACATATGAGCTCCTTCTAGAGATACATAAACGATAGACGTTTCTTCGATAGGGGTTACCGAGGAGTAGTAAACAGCAAAACAAAGGCTAATGCCAGTAGCCCGGTCGCTGAAATTCCAGTGAGCCAACGGCGCACACGTGGTCTTGCCAAAATGACTGACGCTTTATCAATGGTCGCGACAAGGCTGAAGTACCAGGTCGTAGAAACGAGTGACTGTATCGCCACGAGTGTCATGATCCCGATACCGAGATTGAAATTCTTGGGCACAAAGAGAGGGATGAACGCCACAGCAAAAACTGCAGCTTTGACATTCGTCAAATTCGTCAGCAGCCCTAAACGAAATGCTGCGATCGACTTCACACTTGCCTTGCCGTTGTAATCAAATTTCCCAAAATCGTTTCGAAGTTCAAACAACGTTTGAATTGAGAGAAAACTTAAATACGCAACACCCGTGAATTTAAGAAGGTTGAATGCAAGATGAGAGTGAGCAAACACCGCACTAAGCCCCACCGAGGAAAGTCCACCCCAAATTATGAGACCGGTGGTGTTACCGAGCACCGAAAGATAGGCGCACTTTGAGCCGCCAACGATTGTCTGGCGAAGAATCATCGCAACTCCCTGTCCGGGGACCATGGCTAGAAATAGCGCCGTTAGGGCAAATCCAGGGATTACGTGAAGCATTGACATCGCAAAATCCTACGCACAATTGGCAAGTCCACCGGTCGGTCCTCCGGTGCTTCGCCACTATTCTTTTGCAATGAGTGAAATCCTTGAAGCAGTTAGGGCCGGGGCATCAGGCGAAGTACTCGCTGACACGCCACTTCCAGCAACCACCCGTGCAGTTTTTGTGCGTCGCGATGAGCAAAACATGTTTGACGGCCTTGCCAGTAAAGACAAAGATCCTCGAAAGAGCATTCACGTTGGTGAAGTTGCACTTCCTGAACTTGCACCGGATGAAGTCTTCATTGCGGTGATGGCATCGTCAATCAACTTCAACACTGTGTGGACAAGTATTTTTGAGCCCGTTTCTACTTTCGGATTTCTCGATCGACTCGGGAAAGAATCAATTTGGGGCAAGCGCCACGCGCTTGACTACCACGTTGTTGGTTCTGACGCTTCGGGTGTAATCATCAGAAAAGGATCAGCTGTAAGAAACTGGAACATTGGTGATGAAGTCACTGTTCACTGTAACCACCTCGACGACCAAGACCCAAGTTCACACGATGACTCAATGCTCGCAACCAACCAACGCATCTGGGGATTCGAAACAAACTTTGGTGGTCTTGCAGACATCTCGGCTGTTAAAGCAAATCAGTTGATGCCAAAGCCCACGCACTTGACCTGGGAAGAAGCTGCAGTAAATGCGCTTTGTAACTCCACTTCATATCGAATGCTGGTTTCACGCAATGGAGCTCCTGTTACTCAAGGTGAGAAGGTTCTCATTTGGGGGGCATCAGGCGGAATTGGGTCATTTGCCGTTCAGCATGTCCTGAATTCTGGTGGAACTCCAATTGCTGTTGTTTCGAGCGAGAACAAAGTTCAAACGATGAAAGAACTTGGCTGTGAGCACGTCATCAACCGTGCTGAAAAGAACTACAAGTTCTGGAAGGACGAGCACACTCAAGATGAATCTGAGTGGCGCCGTCTAGGAAAAGACATTCGTTCTCTAGTGGGCGATGATCCTGACATTGTCTTCGAGCACCCGGGCCGCTCAACTATGGGGGCCAGTGTCTTTGTTACAAAGCGCGCTGGAACCATTGTTACGTGTGCTGCAACTAGTGGATACATGATCGAGTACGACAACCGTCACTTGTGGATGAAACTAAAGACCATCAAGGGATCGCACTTCTCTAACTACCGTGAAGCATGGGCCGCCAACCAGACAATCGTGGATGGAAAAGTTGTTCCACCACTTTCTGCAGTTTTCCCACTTGAAGAAGTTGGTGAAGCAGCATACGAAGTTCATCACAACCGGCACGAAGGAAAAATAGGTGTGCTTTGTGTTGCTGAGCGCGAGGGACTCGGAATTACTAATCCAGAACTTCGAGCCAAGGTTGGCGAAGATCGGCTCACTATCTTTCGTCGTCACGACAAGGACTAATTATGGAATCACTATTTATTGAAATTGACCACGTCGCTATTGCGGTGCACGACATTGAAGCTGCGATCAAGTGGTACGAAGATGTATTCGGTGCAACGGTAGAACACCGTGAAGACGTGAAGTCTGACGGGGTCTACGAAGCACTCGTGAATGTCGCTGAGTCATACATTCAGTTGCTCACACCAACACGTGAAGATTCACCAGTTGCTAAGTACCTTGCAAAGAACGGCGAGGGGTTGCATCACATTGCCTACCGAGTTAAAGACTGCGCCGAAGCATTAAACGCTGCGAAAGAGTCGGGTTGTCGTGTCATTGATGAGAAGCCTCGTCCAGGATCGAGAAATACGACAGTTGCATTTATTCATCCGAAAACTTCGTTTGGAACGCTCATTGAACTAGTGGAAGTGAACTAGCTCTTTTTCTGCAGAAAACTAGATACATATCTACTTCGCAGTAATAAGTGATTACCTTATAAATTCGTGCCTCCAGGGCTACTAATTCTCCGAATTGTCATGGCATGGTCGATGTTAGGTAGCCTTACTTCCTATGGAACACTCAATGTCTGAACGTTTGGCTGAACTAGAAGCTCTAAAGTCCGAAGCTCGTCTAGCTGGTGGTGAAAAAGCGATTGAGAGACACCGCGCCAAAGGCAAGATGACTGCTCGTGAGCGCATTGAGTATCTTCTCGATGAAGGCACATTCCAAGAACTCGACATGCTTAATCGTCACTATGCATCTGGCATGGGTCTTGAGGATTCACGACCTTTTACTGATGGTGTTATCACAGGTTTTGGGAAAGTTGACGGGCGAAAGGTTTGCGTCTACTCACAAGACTTCACAGTTTTCGGTGGTGCTCTTGGAGAAACTCACGGTGAGAAGATCCAAAAAATTATGGACCTCGCCATTTCGATGGGGCTTCCAATTGTTGGTCTGAATGATGGTGCAGGTGCTCGTATCCAAGAAGGTGTGGCAGCTCTAAATGCATACGGTGGAATTTTCTATCGCAACGTAAAGGCGTCTGGTGTTGTTCCACAGATTTCTGTAATTCTCGGGCCTTGCGCCGGTGGTGGCGTGTACTCACCAGCTCTTACGGACTTCATTTTCATGGTTCGTGATACTAGCCACATGTTCATTACTGGGCCTGACGTTGTAAAGACCGTTACTGGTGAAGATGTGACCCTCGAAGAACTTGGTGGTGCAATGACGCACGCAACTAAGTCAGGTGTTGCTAATTTCGTGTTCCCAGACGAACAGAGTGTTTTGGACGAAGTTCGTTACCTTCTCTCATTCCTTCCAGCGAACAACATGGAAGAGGCTCCACGAATTCTTACTGGTGACCCAGCGGACCGACTCTGTGAAGAGCTGCGTGACATCCTGCCAACATCTGCGAACGTGCCTTATGACATGAAGAAGGTAATAACGGCAGTAGTCGACGATGGCGACTACATGGAAGTTAGTGCAGCATTTGCACCGCAAATCACCTGCGGCTTCGCCCGCATTGATGGTCATACCGTTGGCCTTGTTTCAAACCAGCCCCAGGTTCTTGCTGGAGTGCTCGATATTGACTCAAGTGAAAAAGCTGCACGTTTTGTTCGCACGTGTGATGCGTTCAACATTCCACTTATCTCCTTCGTTGATGTTCCTGGATTTATGCCAGGCGTTGATCAGGAATACAGTGGCATCATTCGTCACGGTGCAAAGTTGCTCTACGCATTCTGTGAAGCAACAGTTCCTCGCATCTCGGTTGTAACTCGTAAGGCATACGGTGGCGCATACGTAGTTATGAACTCCAAGTCAATTGGGGCTGATCTCGCGTTTGCTTGGCCAACTGCAGAGCTTGCTGTAATGGGCTCGGCTGGTGCAGTTGAAATTGTTCACCGTCGTGACTTAGCAAATGCTGAGAATCCTGATGAACTTCGCGCACAGCTAGTTGATGACTACGAAGAGCGATATGCAAACCCTTACATTGCTGCAGCACGTGGGTTCATTGATGATGTCATTGACCCAGCTGAAACACGTGTGATTCTCGCTCGCTCACTTGACTTACTTCGAGGCAAGCGCGAAGACTTGCCAAAACGCAAGCATGGAAACGTTCCACTGTGAGCAACGGGCTCACTCCACGACCAGAGTTGTCACCAGAAGACGTTGCGGCAGTTATCGCTGCAGCACAGAATCACTTTGCTCAACGAGCTGAAGGTGTGCCTGATGTTCCACCAGTGTGGCGATTTTCAGGTCGATGGTTTAGCACTCAAACGCTCACGAATAGACGCTCTCTGTAACTAGAGGGATGCTTCTACAAGGCTTAATAGGTCACTCATTATTGCGCTGAGTGAGAAATCTTTTGGTGTGTAGATTGCGGCGACACCCTTTTGCTTGAGTGCTTCAGCATCTTCATTCGGAATAATTCCACCAACAATTACCTTGGCTTCAACTCCTGCAGCGTTCAGTCCACTAATGACACGTGACACAAGCTCAATATGTGAACCGGAAAGAATTGAAATTCCTACGATGTCGACGTCTTCGTCTCGTGCGGCAGCAACAATTTCTTCAGGTGAAAGTCGGATGCCTTGGTAGACAACTTCGAACCCGGCGTCTCGTGCAGCAACTGCAATCTGCTCCGCACCATTTGAGTGACCGTCAAGCCCTGGTTTCGCGACCAGTAACTTTGGTGGTGTGCCTCGTTTGGCCTGCACTGCTTTTGAGCGTGCCACAAGCAACGCAAAATCATCACCACGATTGCTTATCCCGCCGCGAACACCAGTAGGAGCACGGTATTCACCATAAACATCTCGCAGGGCTCCAGCCCATTCTCCGGTGGTGCCTCCCGCCTTAGCAAGTGCGATTGTTGGGATCATGATGTTGTCTTCAGGTTTTGAACTTATGGCGACACGAGTTAGTTCTTGTAGCGCTGTGCGAACAGCATTCTCGTCACGGTTAGCGCGCCACTTTTCAACGTCGTCAATCATTTCTCGTTCGACTTTAGGATCTACGGTCATGATTGCTTCGAGTGATGATCCGCTAGTAAGTGGTGACTCGGTGGTTTCAGTGAACTTGTTCACACCAACAACCACTTGCTCACCAGACTCAATGCGGGCAACTCGCTCAGCTTGGCTCGCAACTAAGCGACTCTTAAGTTCTTCAATAGCAGCGAATGCTCCGCCAAGACTGATGACGTCATCGAGTTCGGTCTTCACCGCTTCGGTTAATTCGTGGACCTTGGCTTCCATTACGTGCGAACCCGCAAAGATATCGGGGTATTCGAGCAAGTCACTTTCGTAAGCAAGTACTTGTTGCATTCGAAGACTCCACTGCTGGTCCCAAGGGCGAGGAAGCCCTAGTGCTTCGTTCCACGCTGGTAGCTGGATTGAGCGCGCACGTGCATCGGCTGAGAGAGATACACCAAGCATTTCAAGAACAATTCGCTGAACGTTGTTTTCAGGCTGTTGTTCAGTGAGCCCGAGTGAGTTCACTTGAACGCCGTATCTAAAGCGGCGAAGTGCAGGGTCTTCAACCCCATAGCGGGTTCGACAAATCTCGTCCCACATTGCGGTAAAGGTTCGCATCTTGGCGATTTCTTCAATGAAGCGAACTCCAGCGTTTACGAAGAATGAAATCCTCCCAACAACTTGCGGCATCTGTTCAGGCGTAACTTTTCCAGAATCACGTACAGCATCAAGAACGTCGATTGCGGTTGCTAGGGCGTAGGCAACTTCTTGTACAGGGGTGCATCCAGCTTCTTGGAGGTGGTAACTGCAGATGTTGATTGGGTTCCACTTAGGGACGTTGTTGATGCCATAAGCAATCATGTCAACAATGAGCCGACGCGATGGCTCAGGTGCATAAATAAATGTGCCTCGGCTGAGGTATTCCTTCACAATGTCGTTCTGCGTAGTTCCTTGCAGCTTGTTGAATGCAACACCTTGTTCTTCTGCGAGCGCAAGGTAAAGACCCCACAGCCAAGCAGCTGTTGCATTGATAGTCATTGAGGTATTGATTTCGCCAACGGGGATCTGGTCAAGAAGTTGGCGCATGTGGCCTAAGTGCGCAACGGGCACACCGACTTTTCCAACTTCGCCAGCGGCGGCTGGATCGTCTGGGTCGTAGCCGGTCTGTGTTGGAAGATCAAAAGCGATAGAAAGTCCGGTTTGCCCCTTAGCAAGGTTGCCCCGGTAGAGCTCATTTGATTTAACGGCTGTTGAGTGCCCCGAGTAGGTGCGTATTACCCATGGTTTTGTGCGCTCAGCCATATAACCTCCGGGGCCTCTATCGACCGTAGTCGAAGAATCCGCTGCCAGTCTTTCGACCAAGTTTCCCAGCTCCAACTAATTCTTGCAACATTGGTCGCGGCTTGAAGTTTTCTTCTCCAGAATCTGCATACAGCGCTTCCAAAATCGAAAGTGATGTGTCGAGGCCAACGAGGTCGAGAAGAGCGAATGGGCCCATTGGGAAACCACATCCACCCTTCATGGCAATGTCAATTCCTTCTCGAGAAGCAACGCCTTCTTCTAAGAGGCGAATTGCGTTGTTGAGGTATGGGAAGAGAAGAGCGTTAACAATGAATCCAGCGACATCTTTAACTTCCACCGGTTCTTTGCCACATGACTTGGCAAACTCCGTGACACGATTAATTGTCTCATCGCTGGAACAAGTTGCTCGAACAATTTCAACAAGTGACATGGTGTTGGCTGGATTGAAGAAGTGAACACCACAAACCAGCTCACCGCGGTTTGTTTGCGCAGCGAGTTCCAGGACAGAAAGCGTTGAAGTGTTCGTTGCTAGAACGGCGTCCTTGTTGATTGTTTCGTCGAGCTCTTTAAAGATCTGCTTCTTAACTTCAAGGTTTTCAACTACTGACTCAATGATGAGATCACAGTCTTTGAGGTCGGAGAGATTGGTTGTTGCACTTACTCGAGCACGAATCTGGTCAGCGTCTTCTTGTGAGCGCTTACCTTTTTCAACTTGTTTCTCGAGAGCCTTTTCGAGACCTGCCAACATTTTGTTGGCTGTTTCTTGTGAACGACTCCTGAGAAGAACTGTGGCGCCAGCTGCAGCAGAAACTTCAGCGATGCCACTACCCATAATGCCTGAACCTAAAATGCCAACTTTTGTGAATGTCATTTCAGAAGGTTACTTGGCAGTAGGTGTGGCCATCCACTCTGTTTTAAGACTTATACCTCAGCAATAGTTACTGACTGAATGACCACATCTTCTTGGGGGCGTCCGCTGCCTGTGCCAATAGCGTCAATCGCTGCAACAACGTCAAGGCCCTTAACAACTTTGCCAAAGAGTGCGTAGAGCGGAGGGAGTCGCATCCCGTCGGGGCCAGAAATTACAAAGAACTGAGATCCATTGGTATCAGGCCCTGCATTAGCCATTGCGAGTGATCCAAGTTCGTAACGGCCTGCTTTTGGGAGTTCGTCTTTGAATCGGTATCCAGGGCCACCGGCGCCAGTGCCAGTTGGGTCTCCACCTTGAAGAACGAAACCAGGGATCACGCGGTGAAAAACAATTCCATCGTAGTAATGCCAACGCGCCAAGTAAACAAAACTGTTTACGGTGTTTGGTGCGCCAACTGCGTCAAGAACAATTTCTAGTGTTCCTTTTGATGTGACCATTGTTGCTGTGTAATTCTTCGCTGGATCGATGATCGTCGGTGGAGCAGCGTCAAACTTCTGGCGCTGCGCACTTGATCCGTCGGCATTTGGAATATTGTCGCTCATGGTTAACCCTTCGCCGCTGGAGTGACCTTCAAGAGGTCAACTATGAATACGAGCGTATCGTTTGATCCAATTCCTGAAGGAGGGGTTGTGCCATAGCCAAGCGATGCAGGGATGATGAGCTCACGGCGTCCACCTTCGCGCATGCCAGGAATTCCTAAGTCCCATCCCTGGATTACTTGTCCAACACCAAGAGTGAAGCTAAACGGTTGTGAAGTCCAAGATGACTGAACAACTTTGTGAGTTGAGTATGTTGCGAGTACATACTGCATCTGGAGTGTGTCGCCAGCCTTTGCGACTGCGCCAGTTCCAGTAATCAGGTCACTTGACTCCATCTGGGTAGGTGCCGCGCTAGTTGGAACAGTCACAGTTGGCGCAACACCAGTCTTTCCTGCAGCGGAGCGATCTGCAGCAGGAATCTGCGGGAACGATGAAGTGGTTGGTGCAATTGTTGTTGTGGTTGCAGAGTTACTGCTCGTTGTTGTCGTTGGTGCCATTGTTGTTGTGGTCGCAAGAGTCGTTGTCGTCGTCGTTGTGCCCCCTGAGAAAAGAGCAAACCCAGTACCTAGAACAATCACTGCAACTATGACAATGATGATCCATCGACGAACCATTTGACGCCTTTTGGACTCACGCTGGAGTCGCTCCATTTTTTCGCGGCGTGCCGCTTTTTGTCGTTCACGTTTAGTAGTAGCCATGAAGCGACTTTACTAGGCCTTTAAGGGGGTAGAAGCCCTCAACTAGAATTGCGTGATGGGTCTTGTGGTTCAAAAGTACGGTGGAACGTCAGTAGGCGATGCTGAACGTATTCGCGCTGTTGCCAGTCATGTTGCAAAGACCCGTGCTGCGGGCAATGAAGTTGTCGTTGTCGTATCAGCAATGGGTAAATTTACCGATGATTTGATCAAATTGGCTGACCAAGTTTCTCCAACACGCCCACCACGTGAACTCGACATGCTCCTTACAGCTGGTGAGCGCATCTCAATGGCACTTGTATCTATGGCGCTTGCCGACCAGGGAGTGCAGTCGGCCTCATTCACTGGCTCTCAGGCGGGCATTATTACTGACACCGATCACACCAGAGCAAAAATTCTTGAGATGCGTCCAGAGCGTATTCGTGAAGCAATTGATGCTGGAATGGTTCCTGTTGTTGCAGGTTTCCAGGGTGTGTCGACAGACCACGATATCACCACGCTTGGTCGCGGAGGATCAGACGTAACTGCTGTTGCGCTCGCGGCTGCACTCGGTGCAGACGTATGCGAAATCTACACCGACGTAACAGGTGTGTATACCGCCGACCCTCGTGTTGTTCCCAAGGCGCATCAGCTAGACAAAATTTCTTTTGATGAGATGATGGAAATGGCAGCGACTGGCGGCCGAGTACTCATGTTGCGTTCAGTTGAATTTGCACGTCGCCACGGCGTGCCGTTACATGTTCGATCAAGTTTTACCTGGGAACCAGGGACTTGGATTGTGGAGGAGGACCCCACTATGGAAGAAGCAGTTGTTACCGCAATTACCGACGACACGTCTGAGGCAAAAATCACGGTTGGTGGTGTACCCGACAAGCCGGGTATCGCTGCGAAGTTATTCCGTGCACTCGCCAATGAAGGCATCAACGTTGACATGATTGTCCAGAACACCGGCGCCAACGGGCTGACCGACATTTCGTTTACCGTTGCTCTCACTGACCTTGAGAGCGCAACTGATGTATGCGAAAAAGTAAAAAACGTAATTGGTGCTGCATCAGTGGCCACGGACAACAACATTGGACGTGTTTCCATTGTTGGCGCTGGTATGAAGTCAAGCGCTGGGGTTACGGCTCTGATGTTTGAAACACTTTCAAATAATGGAATCAACATTGAAATGATTTCAACGAGCTCAATTCGAATTTCTTGTGTTCTTCGCGCAGACAAGGTTGGAGACGCTGTTCGTTTCCTTCACACTGCGTTTGGGCTAGACGCGAACTAGACTCATTCCATGCGAATTGCCATTATTGGAGCCACAGGTCAAGTAGGAACAGTCATGCGAGCGATTCTTCGCGAGCGTAATTACCCAGTTGATGAGATCCGTTACTTTGGTTCATCACGCTCAGCTGGAACATTCCTCGACTGGAACGGGGAGCAAATTGTTGTTGAAGACGCAGCAACAGCGGACTTCTCAGGCATTCAGATTGTTCTTGCATCTTCGGGTGCAACTGCATCTCGCGCCATTTCGCCTTTGATGGCAGCAGCTGGAGCAATTGTTGTTGACAACTCTTCAGCGTGGCGAAGTGACCCCGACGTTCCACTTGTTGTTTCTGAAGTTAACGCACACGCTCTTCACAACATCCCTAAGGGAATTGTTGCTAACCCGAACTGCACAACCATGGCGGCAATGCCAGTACTTAAGCCGCTGCACTTAGCTGCAGGACTTACATCGCTAACCGTTTCTACATACCAAGCAGTCAGTGGCGCTGGACGAGACGGTGTTGATGAACTTGCTGGTCAAGTTGAAGCGTCTGTGCAGCGTGACATTCGTGTCTTGACGTTCGATGGCGCAGGAATTGAAATGACTCCTGGAGTTAAGTTCCCTAACACCATTGCGCACAACGTGATTCCGATGGCTGGTGACATGGTTGATGATGAGCGACTCGAAACTGTTGAGGAAAAGAAGCTTCGTGACGAGAGTCGTAAAATCCTTGAAATACCTGGGCTGCTTGTTGCGGCGACCTGCGTACGTGTTCCGGTATTCACCGGTCACTCACTGTCGATCACCGCAAGTTTTGATCGACTAATTTCACCTCAAGAGGCAACAGAGATTCTTTCTAATGCACCAGGTGTTGTCCTTCACGAAATGCCGACACCACGTCTGGCTGCGGGTAAGGACCCAAGCTTCGTTGGCCGTATCCGTCCAGCAGAAACTGTGAAGAATGGCCTTTCGTTCTTTGTCAGCAATGACAACCTACGTAAGGGCGCAGCACTTAATACAGTGCAAATTGCTGAAGAACTCATCAGCATTCTTTCCTAGGAAAATACCTTTTCTGTTAAAGGTGTTACACCGGCTACCTATGGTGTTCAAATAGAACAAAGGGGTTTGTCATGAACGGAATTATTTTTGGTGTTGCGGGTCTCGCAGTTGGCCTCTTGGTCGCACTACTTCTTAAGTCTTCATCCAAGAAAGCTTCCACAACAGATGTTCCAACAGGTGTAGCGCTTAGCGCTGCAGACATCGAACGTGTCGTAAAGAATCAGTTTGCTGAAGCACTCATTGATCTCACTGAAAGAGCTCGAGAGGACCGCAACGAGTCAATCAATCTCGCCGCAACTCAGGTTGCGAAGTCCGGTGGAGACGAACTGGGAAAACGTGCAGAAGAAATTGACAACACCCTAAAGTCGTACCGCGAAGCAATCGATAAACAAGTGAGCGAATTGCAAGGCGAACTAAAGAACTTGCGCGAAATGAACATTGAGCGCTTCGGAAGTGTCGATTCTGCAGTTAATGGACTGGCGTTTCAAACACAAGCGCTAAACAAGGTTCTATCAAGCTCGCAAGGTCGCGGTAACTGGGGCGAGCGCATGCTCGAAGACATTTTGACCCAGTCTGGCTTCGAGCGCGGAATTAATTACGAGCGTCAAGAGAAACTAGAAGGTGGCGGTAAGCCCGATTACAGCTTCTTTCTTCCGCCAGATCGTGTTTTATATCTTGACTCGAAGTTCCCACTCGAGAACTACTTAAAGTACTTCGAAGCAAATGATGAGAACTCACAAAAGATGTACAAAGAATCGTTTTTGAAGAACGTTGAGCAACGCGTTAAAGAACTCGAAGATCGTGACTATGTTGAACAGTCAAACAAGAATGCAATTGACTACGTTTTGCTTTTCATCCCAAACGAGGGGATTCTTGGATTTATTCAAAATGAACGACCAAGTCTTATTGATGACGCAATCAATAAAAAAGTGTTGCTTTGCTCACCACTTACTTTGTACGCATTCTTAGGTGTGGTTCGTCAAGCAAGCTCAAGCTTCAACATGGCCCAAGAAGCCAACGAAGTACTTCGTCTGTTGACATCATTTGGCAAAGCGTGGTCGCACTATGTAAATAACTTGAGCGACATATATAAGTCATTTGAAAAGATGCAGAAAAAACTGAAGGCTGTAACTACTGGCCGAGTATTTGGAACTCTTCGTAAAAGTGTTGAGCAAGTCGAAAGTTTGGCTCAGTCCAAGGGGATTGGTGGAGACACTAAGGCTCTCGATGAGATGGTTGCTGCATTTGAGAATGTTGAACTAACTGGCGAAGGTGACTACGAACTTGATGACGAATAATCGGTCGATTCACTGTTGGTTGGTGAGTTCACCTTGAGTGAGTAAGTTCTTTACTCGTGGCCCGTACCCGTGCTCAACGTCGTGTCCAGTCAATTTTTATTGGTCTGGCAGTTCTCACCACATTGTTGGTGCTGCTTTTCGCTCATGACATCAATACATCTGCGCACCAGGCAACTAGTCCACGTCGTAGTGAAAATGCTAGTTTCGCGAAGCTTGCGAATTCGTTAATTCTGAAACAAAACAATTTAGATACGCGCTTGGCGTATCTACTTGAGCATGGATCAAATCTCACCAGACCAGTGTTCGCCGCGCGTCTTGAGCAGTTAGCGCTTGAA
>Ga0214246_1000198_pt1 | contig 17290 bp, 28 predicted proteins | sample TroBogypolimnion_41_FD_153084 | JGI IMG/M metagenome (GOLD analysis project Ga0214246, IMG submission 153084) | Freshwater microbial communities from Trout Bog Lake, WI - 29MAY2009 hypolimnion | ecosystem: Environmental > Aquatic > Freshwater > Lake > Hypolimnion/Profundal zone | place: Trout...
CAAGCAGTAACAACTGGAATGGCAGAAGAAATTATTGGTTCATCAATGGTCACAAAAACTTCTGCTCTCGAAGTATGCGAAACCTCTGCTATCGGGCGAGCATTAGCCAACTTTATCTTCTCAGGTAACAAACGCCCTTCGCGTGAGGAAATGGAAAAGTCTGACCGCTACGAGAACAATCCTCGCAAAGCACCGCTTTACGCAGTTCGCGTATTGACACCTGAAGAATTAGAACGCCTCGAGAAGATTCTTGATCTGATCGAACAAACTAACGAAGTGAACGCTCTGCGCAAGATATGGGCAGACGAGAAGGATTTTTTGGATTCAAAAGTCCGAGGAACAACGATTAAAGATGCACTAAATAAGAGAGTGCAGGAATTATCGTGAAGCAGACATCTTTAGAAGCTCGAGCAAAGATTGAGCCAAGAGTTGGAACAATTCGCCGGAAGGTTTACGAGGCAATTCTTCTCAAGGGTTTATCTGGAATGACCGATCAAGAAATCGAAAAGCAACTTAGTCTTGACGGCAATACAGTTCGACCAATTCGCGGTTCGCTAGTTGAAGCAGGTTTAGTCATAGATTCGGGATCGACTCGAACTAACACAAAGGGAAATCAGTGCATCGTATGGCGATCCGCTGAAGATGGGATGATGCTATGAAGCTCTTTTGTAATAAGAATCACTGGGAAATCAAGAACGGCAAACTAATCCTCGGTGCAGATACCGATGAGAAACTAGCAGAACAACTTACGAAGATGATGGCTCGACTAGAGGCTGAAGTTCGTTTGGATATCTACGACCAGATTTGCGCGATCGATTTCGTTAACAATCGCAAGCAAATTGTGAAGAATGGTATTGAGAATGTTGCGCTTCACGTTCAGGATATTTGCGCACAAATCGCAATAGGTGAATCTAAATGAGCGTAGTCACGCCCGTTCAAGTCGAATCAAGATTGAAAGACTTGAGCAAGTTAATTGATGAAGCGCACGATGAATTAGTTTCAGCTGAATCTCGCTATCACGACAGCAAAGCGCAGTACGAAATCAAGATGGCTACGGCTCGGCTTGATCTTGCTAAACGCACTTCGCCTACTGGCAAGAATTACACAGTAGGCGAGCGCGAAGATATGGCATTAGTTCTCAACGCTGAGTTACATACGCAAGTTGCGAGTGCTGAAGCGATCGTCAAGGCTAATCGCGCAAATGTCGCTCGACTTCGTGTTCAAGTAGATATTGCTCGCTCAATCGGAACATCTGTTCGTACCGGAATGGATGTCTAGTGGAAATCAAGAAAATGCTAACTGGAGCGTTATCCGGTCACGATGCCCAACGCGACAGATCATTACAAGTAGATATCGGTCCGTCAGCGGTGGGAGATTGCAAGCGCAGAGTTTTCTTGAACATCACTCAAGCACCTAAAGTTAATCAAACGGACAAACTTGCCGCCATTATGGGAACTTTTATCCATTCAGGGATTGCAGAAGCGATCAAGCGAGAAGATCCATTTGGTGACAACTTTATGATCGAGCAAGAGTTCAAAGTCGAAGGCTTGCGTGGTCACGTTGATTTATATATCAAGGATCGCAAGCAGGTTGTCGATTGGAAAACTACTAAAAAGAAATCTTTGCGTTATTTCCCTTCGCTCCAACAACGGATGCAGGTTCAGCTCTACGGGTATTTGATTAACGCAAATGGTTATCCCGTAGAAACTGTTTCACTCGTTGCTATCTCGAGAGATGGCGAGTCTGAAGATATTAGAGAACATACTGAACCATATAACCCAGAAATGGCTCAAGAAGGTTTAGCGTGGATCGCTGAAGTGCAACAGATGGCGGCTAATGGCGAAGTGCCAGATGCCGAAAAAGATGTCTATTTCTGTCGCTCATACTGCGACTACTACGATGCGACAGGGGTTAACGGATGTCCAGCAAAAACGAAGTGAAAAAGATTTCATTAAGTCAAGCAACGATCAGATACGGAGTGACTCAGCGCACAATCTTTCGCTGGATCGAAAAGTACGAAATCCATCAATTTGAAGATGGTTACTATAACCGCGATCAATTTGATGCCTTAGTCGAAAACTACGCAAATCCAGACTACAAAGAAGTTGACTGGGATCGCGCCGCGTGTAAAGACTTGCCAGTCAATTTCTTCTATCGTATCGAGGAGCGCGGAGTATCAAAGCTCATCAATCTCGAAGTGTTTCGAGTTGAGTGCGCACCTTGCCCTATCTGGGCTCAATGCTTAGGATACGGAACGCATCACGAAAATTACGGCGTTTGGGGTGGGATGACTACTGAAGAGCGACAATCTCTTTTGACTAATAAAAAATCTGCTATCAAAGAAAAAGTTTTTAATGACTTTGACAAACAAGGCATTAGCAAAGAAATGATCTTGCAAGCGATTGGAAAACAATGAAGTTGCTAGACCTGTTTTGTAAAGCCGGTGGCGCAAGTATGGGTTATCACACAGCAGGTTTTGAAGTTGTTGGAGTAGATATTAAAAAACAAAAACGATATCCGTTTGAGTTTATTCACGCTGATGCTTTAGAGATTCTTGCTGATAGAGATTTTCTAAAACAGTTTGATGTCATAGCGGCTTCACCGCCTTGTCAGACTCACAGCTCTACAAAGCATCTGAGAAATGCTCAAGGTCACACGACTACAAAACTTGATTTAATCCCAGAAACAAGAGAAGCGTTAGAGGCGTGGGGGGGGGCTTACATCATTGAGAATGTGCCGGGCGCACCGCTAATCAACCCTATCGTTTTGTGCGGATCATCGTTTGGTTTGAAAGTTCGCCGTCATCGACAGTTTGAGTCAAATGTTAAATTACTAGGTTCGATCTGCGATCACAAAAAGCAAGGCAGACCAGTTGGCGTGTACGGCGCGATGAAAGATAACCCAAAGGGAATCGATCGAACAACCGGAAAAATGGTCTATGGTGGCAGAACTGCTACTAGCATAGAAGAGGCAAGGGAAGCGATGGGAATTGACTGGATGCTTTGGGGCGATCTAGTCGAGGCTATCCCACCCGCTTATACGCATTACTTAGGAAAACAACTCTTGGAGGCACGATGAACTCTTTACCTTATATGCAACTTTATGTGAATGATTATCTAGCGGATACCGCTCACTTAAATGCAACTCAACACGGAGCCTACATTCTTTTGCTGATGAATTATTGGCAACAAGGAAAGCCGTTGAACAACAGTCGCGAAAGACTGGCTTTCGTAGCTCGAATGACGGCAGATGAATGGGAAGATAATCGCGAAATCCTTGCCGAGTTTTTCTGGATTGACGGCGATATCTGGACACACGCTCGAGTCGAAAACGATTTGGCTAAAGTTCGAGAGAAGTCAGAGAAGGCATCTGTAAGCGCGAAACAAGCGTTTGCTAAGCGTTCGCTAAGCGATCGCTCTGCGGATGGTGAGCAATCGCATACATATACAGATACAGATACAAAAAAAGATATATATACACCTGACTTCGAAAAGTTCTGGAATACATATCCGATCAAAGTTGGAAAAGGCTCTGCTATGAAGGCTTGGGTCAAAGCGATTAAGAAAACTACTTCAGAAGTCATCATTGAGGGAGCTGATCGATACGCTAAAGATCCAAACCGCGACCCTTCGTTTACCGCTCATCCGGCTACTTGGCTCAATGGAGATCGCTGGCTTGACTCTCCCTTGCCTCAAAAACGCCCGCAAACAGGCTTTAGAGAGCCCGCTAATACTCCAACGATAGTTCCTCCTCGGTTTGAACCTGTAGATACCTCAGAATCGATCCCAATGCCGGAATCAGTCAAAGCACTTCTAGGGCAAATCCGGCGTAATTCATAAGTAATCTGTTATGATTATCGTAAGCATTACGAAACCGAAAGGGGAGTTATGACTATCGTCACACCGGACAAGGTTCAATTCGGCGATCTTGTTTCCATCAATGGGGAGCAGATGATCGTCAAAGATATCGAAGGACCCGACCATATGGGCACTTACGATTTCTATTTAGCCGCGGGAGAGAAAGTCGTACATAAAGTCGTAAACGACACAGTCGCATTAGTTCGCTAGTATTCCTCAAATGATCTCATTTAGTTGCGAAGGCACACCTGTGCCTCAAGGCTCGATGAAGGTTATCAATGGGCATATTCTTCACTCGCAAGGATCAGCTCTAGCAGTTTGGCGTTCCACCGTTGCTCTATCTGCTCGCTTCGCTGGGGCACAGCCGGTAGATGGAGCAATCGGAATCGAGATCATTTTCCGGGTCAAACGACCTAAAACTGTCAAGCGCGAATACCCGACAGTCGCTCCAGACCTAGACAAATACATCCGCGGAGTGCTGGATTCTCTGACGGGCATCGGATATATCGATGATTCTCAAGTAATAGACATAAATGCTAAAAAAGTCTATTCAGACACGCCGGGCGCAGATATCAAACTTTTTGCCGTAAATACTTGACTTTCGTAATCTATCAGCGTAATCTTTCCGTTAACAGAGCAACAAGCTCCCAAACGAAAGAAGGCAAAAATGAACGCTTATACAGAAATCATTGTTAACGGGCTTAACATTGATGCAGAACAAGCAACCAAAATCCAGCAATTTGTATGCAATTGGTTTGATGACTTTCGCTTCAGTTCAGCAACAAAACTACAGATCATTCGCACTGCAAAAGAAGCGCAAGCGATGATGTTTGACCCTCGTTATGCAGAGTTGGTTGCATAAATGTCTATAGAAGAAACTGATTTAATAGATATATTTGAAAATCATATTGCTAATCTTAAAAAGGCTTTAGATCACACTAAATGGATTCACGAAGTAGAAAAAACTTCAGAATCTTATGCGGCGCACTGTTACTTGGGAGGCGCGCTAGAAGCAACTCAAGACCTTTTCAATGAAGTTATGACAATCAATGAAACGAAGGCGAGCAAATGAAAATTACACACACAGATTTTGAGCAACTCACAATTAATTCAACCGATTGGAATAAGACTCAGAACGCTTGGAAAAAGCAAGAGGGTCGTTTCGAGGACATTGATTTTAGAATCCAAGAAGCTCCAGAAGTTGATTATTCATTTCTTCGCGCTTACTGGGCAGATGGATACCCAAGCGTTTTATTCATCAAAGCATTTTTAGAAGCACTCGGCTATGAATATCGCATTTATTTCGATACCGCCGATGATACTTATATGATAACCACAAATTACGGAGGTGCGTTGTAATGCTGAGCGTAATTATTTTGGGATCGCTACTTGTTAGCGCAATCTTCGCCGCCTTAGTTTGGCTTGAAGATGATTCATATTGGTTTTTGGATGACGAAGAATGATGTGCGCGTGGTGCGGTTCTAAAGGTGGATTCGTAAATCGTTTAATCATTCACCTAATCGAAATGCAAGATGCAATATACGAGTGCGAATGGTGCGCTCTAAAAATAGATGTCGAACTAATGAAAGCAGGAATCGATGATTAAGAAAATGGATCGTAAATATATAATCCGCCGCCGTATTGTGTTCGGTACTTTGGCGATCGTTGGCTTTATCGCAGCTTACTATCTTGTCAATCACATCTGGTGGACAGGCACCGGCTATTGCTGGGGCACATCCGAAAAGTGCATTGGGATATGAGGTATAAAGTGACTTCATTGAGCGAAGCCCGTATCAAGACTCATCGTCAATGGGTAACTGATTGGTCAGAAGGTTTGGCGTATTGCTTGAATTGCGATGAAGAATACACCGACAAACAAGCTGTAATAGTTGACGATGTAGAAAACTGCCCGCATTGTGCATCTGATTACGGCAAGCGTTATTACTACTGCAAAGATCACGGCAGTTCTGATGATGATTGCGAGCGATGATGACTCACGATGAATTGCTAACAGAGATAAAAGAAGCAGTTAGATACAGCGAAACATCAGAACTTTTCAATCAAGCCAATGGGTGGGTTGCTGGGGCTAAAGCCCTTCGCGCAGTAGTGGAATTGCATAAGCCTTACCCCACTAAAAAATTTGGAATTATCTGCAAAGAATGTGAGATTTCTACAGATTACCCTTGCCCTACCATCCAAGCCATTGAGAAGGAGTTAGCGTGACGATTATTGAAGTGTGCGAAGAGTTAGATTGCGATTATCGAGTTATACACGAAATCGATACTGAAGGCTATCTAGTGAATGGTGTAGTAGTCAAAGCACCTGACAACCAGTTAATGTACTACCACAAATTGAATCTACATATGAAGGTGCCAAATGCCAACTTATGAATACAAGTGTTTAGGATGCGAAGATCATTTCGAGGTCATCTGTTCGATTCACGAAACACCTGAAGCTCCAGAATGTTGCGGAAAGATTGAGCGTGTATTTTCTCCCTTCGGCGTGTCTTTCAAGGGCACCGGTTGGGGTGGAAGTAAATAGCAGGTAAACTAATTCTGTCCGCTATCTCCCGAAAGGATGAACGAAAATGGATGAAACAAAGATTAGCCGCCATAAGTGCGGTCAATGGATTTATGAAGGAAACATCTGCGAAGTCTGCACGAAACGGGGCAAGGACGCTTAATAAAGGCGTGGGGCAAGATCCTTTTAGTAGCCTTCGTGGTGGGATCTTTCCAAACTGTAGGAGCGCAAGCCGCTTTTGCGCCTAAAGAAAACATCTCGTTTTTAATGCACCCTCGCTTGTATGCGTTAATGCAGATGCCAAGCAAGGAGCAGTTCTCCTGCCTTAACAAGTTATGGACTCAGGAATCGCATTGGAATCCTAAAGCTCTAAACAAATCTTCTGGAGCGTTTGGGATTGCTCAATTTTTGCCTAGCACTTGGCAGAATTACAATGTGCGCAAAACCGCTAATGCTATCAAGCAGGTTGACTATGGTCTGCACTATATTTCGGTGCGTTACGGCTCACCCTGCGCCGCGTGGAAACACGAAAAGAGATACGGCTGGTACTAAGTGGATCAAAAGATCGTTGCACTCGTAGAAGCGAGAGCTGGGAATTATTGCGAAACCTGCGGAAACCCTGCTCTCGAGTCTATGGCTCTACATCATAGAAAACTGAAATCAAGAGGTGGTAAAGACTCAGTTTCTAATCTGATCAGAGTGCATCACGAATGTCACAATCTAGGAACCGGCTCAATTCACAAAAACCCCGCTATGGCTACCGATAAGGGCTGGATGGTAAGCAGTTGGAGTGATCCCGAAACAGAACCATTCTTGCAACCCGATGGGAACTGGGTAATCTTGAAAAATGACGGGAGCATAGAATCGGTGTAATGTAAGCAATCCAAACAAGAAAGGCACACAAATGAATCAGATTATGATTGAAGGCAATTTAGGTTCAGATCCAGAGATTAAGATGCTCAAAGATGAAGTTCTCGCATCATTCTCGCTCGCTCACACACCTCGTAAGAAAATAAACGGACAGTATGAAGATGGCGAAACAATTTGGTTCCGCGTTACATTCTGGAACAGTAAGTCAGATGCAGTAATCGAAAACCTTAAAAAGGGCGATCGTATTGCAGTTGTTGGCAAGTTATCTCAATCTACATACAAGGCTAAAGATGGCGAAACTAAGACTTCACTAGAGATTTCTGGCACAGACTTCTACATCAAGCCTCGCAAGACAACAACAAACGCTTCACAGTTCAACAGCGTAGTTCAGGACACGCCATCGTGGTAGAAGAGCTATGGACATCGCAACAAGTCGTAGATCATTTAGAAATCACGATGAACAATTTGCGCCAACTGCAATTTCGCAAAACGATTGCTTGGGTCAAGCGAGAAGGTAAAGTCGTATTCTATCTCGCTGACGATGTGAGAGCGTATAAGGAAAAACGCCAAGCCCGTAAACGCTAAAATGGTTCCTATGATTATCGACAAGGATGAGATTACGATTGCTGACATTGACGAAGCGATCGCTCATCTTGCCGAATTATTGAAGGATCGTTATGGAAATAGACTCACCCACCAAAGGAAGGCTTTTTTGATGGGTGAGATGGATTCACTACTCGATGCAAGATTAGAGGCTCTCAATGAAATTGGAAACAGTAACGATCGACAGTTTGACACTCGACCCGCAGAACGCCCGGAAACACTCCAAACGCAACCTTGATGCGATTGTTGCAAGTTTAGATAAGTTCGGACAACGCAAGCCGATAGTCGTTCATAACGGAACAGTAATAGCCGGCAACGGAACGCTCGAAGCCGCTAAATTGCTTGGGTGGACTGAGATTGCCGTAAGTCTCTGCCCTAGCGACTGGGATGCTGAAACCGCGAAGGCTTATGCGCTCGCTGACAATCGATCAGCTGAGTTAGCAGAGTGGGATCAAATTACACTTTCACGACAGTTAGACGAACTAAGCGATCTAGGCTGGAGCATCGATCTACTAGGCTTTGAGAAAACTGTATTGCCAGATTTCAAGCCGGAAGATATCGAGCAACCACGCTTAGATCAACGCGCATCAAATATGTGCCCTCAATGTTCATTCGAATGGCGTGTGGGCGCAAAAGGTGAGATCGAACCTGTATGAGTATTGTAATTGCGCCTTGTTCATATGAAGCCGCTAAATACGCCGTAATGAATTGGCACTACTCTCAACAAATGCCTATCGGCAAGTTGATAAGTTACGGGGTATGGGAAGATGATGTCTATATCGGTGCAGTTATCTATGGGCGCGGGGCATCACCTGAGTTGGGATCAGCGTACGGGTTAAGTCAGATCGAATGTTGTGAATTAGTAAGAGTTGCTCTGAACAAACACAAAGCGTCAGTTAGTCAGATTGTGTCGCAAACAATTAAAAATCTAAAAGAGTCAAATCCGGGCTTGCGTTTGATCGTAAGTTTTGCTGACCCAGAACACGACCATAAAGGCATAATCTATCAAGCGATGAACTGGATTTACTGCGGGCAAAGCTCTGCGAGCAAAGAGTATTACTATAAAGGCAAGTGGTTTCACTCTCGTATGCTTAGACCTACAGGGTTTGGAACTGTTCCGGAAATTGCTAAGTTGTCTAAAGAGCAACAAAAGCAATTACCAGCAAGAGAAATGAAAGGCAAATATCGTTACATTTATCCCCTAGACAAGGCTATGCGTAGAAAAGTGGACAAGTTACGCTTGCCTTATCCATCTGCGGTTGAAGGCTCAATAGCGAGCCGCGATACTTCCGGTATCGAGGTGCAAGTGCAATCCTTGCCAACCGCTCAAGAAGCGTAATGCGACTATGAATGAAAACATTACGAATGTGGTCAAACTAGATCACGATACTTTTGAGCGCGAGATCAAGGTTTGGCAGTATCGCGTAGCAGGTGCGACCTTTCAGCAGATTGCCGACAAATTAGATTATGCCAATGAATCAGGTGCCAGAGCTGCCTTCAAGCGTTATGTGAATCGCACGAAAGATGAAACTCTTGCTAATGAGATCCGCGATCTGCATAAGGAAAGACTAGAAGTTGCTCTCTTGGCTATTTGGCCAGCGGTTGAGCGTGGTGACTTAGAAGCAATTAAGGTTATGCTCAAGATATTAGAGCGAGATGCCAAAATGTTCGGCATTGATACGCCAGTCAAGACTGAGGTGGAGGTGACTACTTATGACGGAATCTACCTACGCGAAAGCACAGAAAGACTTATCGACCAAATACGAGAAATTGAGGAAGCGCAGATTATCGTGGGCGAGGGAACTAGCCAGACCGGAGCAGTTACCGAACAGTAAAGAAGATTGGTCGATCTATCTTTATCTAGCAGGGCGCGGTGCTGGCAAAACTCGAACTGCCGCTGAGTGGCTAGCGTGGGAAGCGACAACTCAGAACAACACCCGATGGGCGATCGTTGCTCCGACATTTGGCGATGTGCGCGATGTATGCGCTGAGGGTGAGTCTGGAATCATCAACATCCTCAGAGATTACGGCTCCCTAGCAGATTACAACAGGTCACAGGGCGCAATAACCCTCACTAACGGCTCGAAGATCAAGCTCTTCTCAGCCGATGAGCCTGACCGCTTGCGTGGACCACAACACCACGGGGCTTGGTGTGACGAATTAGCCGCTTGGCGTTATCCCGACACTTGGGATCAACTTCAGTTTGGTATGCGCTTAGGAAGCCATCCTCGAACTGTTATCACCACAACCCCGCGACCCGTATCGCTGATTCGTAATCTAGTAAACCGAGATGATGGAAGCGTGAAGGTAGTCAGAGGCTCGACTTTCGACAACGCCGCTAATCTGGCACCGCAAGCCTTGTTAGAGTTGCAGGCTCGCTATGCCGGCACTCGTATGGGCAGACAAGAGTTATACGGCGAGTTGCTTACTGAATCAGACTCAGCTCTTTGGACTCGCCAACTGATCGAAGATGCTCGTATCAAGCCTGAAGATGCCCCGCCTTACTTCAGAGTCGTTGTTGCTATTGACCCTGCCGTAACAAGTGGCGAAGGCTCTGATGAAACTGGAATCGTGGTCGCTGGAGCAACACCTGACGGGCATTACTACATTCTCGAAGATGCTTCGATGCGCGGTACACCTGAGAACTGGGCGCGTAAGGCGATCGAGATGTATAAGAAATATAAGTGCGATCGAGTTATTGGTGAAGCCAACAATGGTGGAGATATGATCGAAAGCCTATTGAGGCAGGTTGATGCTTCAGTGCCTTATCGCAAGGTTCACGCTTCTCGAGGAAAGAGAGTAAGAGCTGAGCCTATCTCCGCGTTATCTGAACAGTTGCGCTTGCATATGGTTGGAAATAATTTCGCCCAACTAGAAGATCAACTCGTTACTTGGGAACCGGATAGTGATAAGTCACCCGATCGTATGGATGCGATGGTCTGGGCGGTATCAGACTTGATGGGCGGATCTAATGCTCTCAGGTCGTTAGCGGCCCTGGCGGACTTCTGCCCATCTTGCAGATTGCCACTTGTCAAGGGAACGAGATCGTGTCCGCGCTGCAATACCGCTATCATTACACCAGCCTGATTTACAAGAGGCATTACTAAGGGGAAACTATGGGTCTGATCGACCGTTTCGCAAAAGCAGTAGCACAACAAATTGAGAAGGCTCCAAGCACCGTTAATCTACCTTCGGGCGCAGTCGTGATGACCGAACGCCAAATGCAAGATGCTAACCAGAACCAAACTTACGGACAACAAACTCCGCTACTTCGCAACCCAATTCTTGCTGGAGTTCCATTCGGTCCGGGCTTGCCAATTATGCCGGGTGCTATTAACCCGCTTCGTGATGATGGTCGTGCAGATCCTCGCCGTTATGAATACCAAGTCGCTCAAAACATTAACATTGGAACGGCTCAGAAACTCGTTCCGTTCGACACTCTTCGTGGTGCCGCTGAACAGATCGATATTGTTCGCCGTTGCGTAGAAGTTCTCAAGGCTAAAATCTCCGGACTTGACTGGGATATCACTATTGCCGAAGATGCAAGCGAAAAGATTATTGCTGAGATCGGTGGAGATCACACTCGCGCTATGAGTTTGGCTCGTTCTAAGTTCTCGGATGAGATTTACCGAGTGCGTACATTCTGGGAGAATCCAGATAAGGCTAACGGACTCACATTTATCGACTGGATGATGATGAGCCTAGAAGAAATCCTCGTGCTTGATGCGTGGGCTATCTGGCCGCAAAAGACAGTAGGCGGAGAACTGTACGGACTGCAAATCCTCGATGGTTCTACGATTAAACCTTTGCTTGATGATCGCGGTATGCGCCCAATGCCACCGCAACCTGCATACCAGCAAATCCTTTACGGATTCCCTCGCTCTGAGTTTCAAGCAAACTCTGATGATGTAACCGCCGATGGTGAGTTCACTTCAGATGATCTGACTTATCTCATCCGTAACCGCAGAGCCAACTCTGTCTATGGGTCATCACCTGTTGAGCGTTGCTTGCCACTAGCCGATCTTTACTTACGCCGTCAACAATGGCTTCGCGCTGAATATACCGATGGCGTATCGCCTGAAATGATGCTTACTTCGGATGCTGATTTTGGTAACGATCCATTAGTTATGAAGCAGTACGAAAACATCATCAACGACAACCTTGCTGGACAAACTGAGCAACGCAAACGCGCTCTTATCTTGCCTTCCGGTCTCAAGCCACAGTTCTACGAAGGCTACGGCGAGAAGTTCAAAGCAACGCTTGATGAATACTTGATTACTTCGATTACTGGTCACTTTGGCGTACTGCCAACTGAGATCGGATTTTCTGCTAAGGGTGGACTAGGTGCTTCAGGTCATCAAGAAGGAGAAGCTGAAGCCGCTCAGTCAATCGGTGTCGCTCCGCTTGTTCAATGGATCGGCAAGATGCTCACAAACCTTTCCTACACTTATCTCGGTATGCCTCGTGAACTAGAGTTCAAGTTTATGGTCGGTGAGATCCGCGATAACGAAGAGATGGCAAAGAAGTCTGATCTCGAAGTTCGTGGCGGAACAAAGACTCTTAACGAACGCCGCAGTGAACTTGGCTTGCCTTTGCTAGATACTCCAGCCGCAGATCAACCAATCCTTGTTGCTGGTAACGGCGTATTCCTCTTCACACCTGAAGGAATCGTGAACGCCGCAGCTCCAACTCCGGGCGTTGAGAATGTTTCTGACGATGTTGACCCGCTGGCTCCAGTTGAACCTGCTCCAGATGACGCTAACCCGCCAGCAGATACGACACCTGAAACCCCGCAGAATAATGAAGCCCTCGATGCTGATTATCAAAAGGCTGGCGTACCTTCTATCTTAGAAGCAGAAGCCGCTCTCTCTCGTTTGTTCGTGTTGCCTAACCCTGCCGGTGATGCAGTCGAGCAAGATGGTGACCCTCAAGACTTCGTTGAAAGCCCTTGGCCAACAACTGCTCAGGTCGTAGTTGATCCTGATGTCTGGCAGAAAGCAAAACTCACTCTCGTTAATGTCAAAGACCTTATCTCTACAGACACAGTTCTCGATCGCGAGAAGGTTGCTGATCGCATTAAGGCGATGGGTCAATCACTCAAGCCATTCCGTAATTATCCGCTCGTATATGACGATGGTGAAAAGCAAATCATTATTGACGGGCATCACCGCTTGTTCGCGATGTGGCTTCTCGGTATGGATCAAGTTCCAGTCTGGGTAGGCACTCCCGATATGGCTAAAGCCGCGAGCGCAGAAGTCAAAGCGTTTCTTAAGTGGGCTAAAAAGGGAAGCGCATCTCGCCGCGACTTTGAGTTTAAGGCTCTCGATCCAATCGTAGGTGAAGCTCTCAATCGTTGCGCCTTCGATGGGGATATGGAAACTGCTCGATCGCTGGCAAAGGCATACATCGCCTAATGCTTGGAGTTCATCAAGTCGATGGGCGTATTGCTCAAGGGGCGGCAATAAAGATTCGAGCCGCCCTGCAACAAAGCCTTGACACTAAAAAAATCGTCATTGATTATCTGCATACTCATCCAACGACTAGCGAGTTTATCTCTCAGGATCGTGCTAGGGCTAGAGCGTGGGCGATGCATAATGTGACTCTTGATAACGATGCCCTCAAATCTGCGCTTCGCCAACATTACGCTGATATGTATGTCACGGGTGTTGCTTCGACTTACGATGCTTATGGTGCCGCGCTAAGATCAAAGAAAGCAGAGAAGAAACCAACTCACAACTGGGATTCTGTATCGTGGGCAAGCTCAGTTCTCGAGAACGCTGTTCAATGGGATAAATGGGAACCGGGCAACTTTGCGGCAGAGGCTCTATTGAAGCCACCGGGCGGATTAGAAAAACTGCTCGGTCAAGTTACGCTCACTACACAAACTCTTAACGCGACAACTTACGATCAAATCGGGAGCCGTCTTGCCGAAGGTTTCTCTATCGGCGCAAGCCCAACAACTCTTTCAACAATGCTAAAAGATGTTGTTGGTTCTCCAGAACGCTCGCTAATGATTGCGCTAACTGAAGGGTCGAGAGCCGCTAACGCCGCCGCTGTAGATTCTTATGCCGCTTTAGGTGTCGAACAAATCCAATGGGTTGCTTCTGATCCTGAAGATGAAGAGTGCGATATCGATGGTGAGATTACCGATGTCGATGGCGAGTTCAGCAACGGATTAAGTGCCGATGATTTGCCCGTTCATCCAAACTGCCGATGCTCTACGATGGGTGTACCACCTGAACCATCTAGCAGTTCAGACGATCAAGCAACAGAAGATTAAAAGCATTACAATTACACGATAATCCGAGAGAAGGAATCCAATGGCTCTTAACCACTCAAATATCACAGTAGGAACTACTCCAACACCTTTGGTTACCTTGCCGAATGGCGTGGGTTATGTAGCAGTTCAAATTAACAATCGAGATTCAGCCGCTATTTTCTTAGGCGATAATGCGGTAACAAATACAGTCGGTCTAAATGGCGGACAAAACCTTGCGGCTAACGCTAGTGTCCAAATCTGGATGCACGGCAATGAAACTATTTACGCAGTTTCAGCCGCGGGAACTAGCACAGGCGCAGTATCGGTTATTTACTCAGCATAGAAGATGCCAGACACTTTCGTACCACCAGCAGGTGTAGCCGAAGCCGCTAAACGCGCTCTCGGTTGGATTGCTGACGGACACGCAGGTGATGGCTTTACAAGTACAGGCAGAGCTAGAGCAGGACAACTTTCAAGACGAGAAGGATTATCACGCGATACTATTATGCGTATGGTGAGTTTCTTCGCTCGCCACGAAGTTGATAAAAAAGCAGAGGGATTTAGTCAAGGGGAAAAAGGTTATCCATCTCCAGGTCGTGTGGCTTGGGATGCGTGGGGCGGAGATGCTGGAAAGTCTTGGGCTGAAAGTGTTGCCGCTAAACTAAACAAGGAGAAAACAGTAATGAATGATTTTGCTAACTCATACGCCGCAATCGTCAAGCAAGAAAAGCAAGAGGATGGATCGCTTCTCGTATATGGAAAAGCAACTGATGACTCTTTGGACATTGATCAACAAATCTGCGATGACACTTGGCTCTCATCAGCGATGCCAGAATGGTTTAAGTCAGGTGGCAACATTCGTGAGCAACATTCTTCAATCGCGGCAGGAGTAGCAAAAGAATATGAAAGCAAGCCGGATGGTCATTACATTTCTGTCCTTGTCGTTGATCCTGTTAGCGTTAAGAAAGTGGAGTCAGGCGTACTTAAAGGCTTCTCTATAGGAATCAAGGCACCTCGAGTTGTGCGTGATCAGAAAGCCGCTAATGGTCGCATCATTGATGGACAGATCGTTGAAGTTTCTCTTGTTGATCGCCCTGCTAACCCAAACGCTAAGTTGATGCTCGCTAAGTCAGTCGAAGGCGAAACCTCACTCGTAAAGGTTGAGGAATACTCAGAGATCGTTAAGCGTGAAGTATCTGACAAAGAGCGCGAGCAACTTGCCGATCAAGGTATGGCGTTGCCAGATGGCTCTTATCCAATCAAGACTGTTGCCGATCTAAAAAATGCGATTCAATCATTTGGTCGCGCTAAGGATCCTGCAAAAGTAAAAGCTCATATCATCACCCGCGCTCGTGCGCTAGGCGCGATCGACCAACTACCAGAAGGATGGAACGTGAAGAAGTCACCAGTTATCGACACAATCCTAGAGATGCACGACAAGGCAACAAGTGGTGGGTTGGTCAAGTTCGACCAAGCATCTTACGATGCCGCTCGTAAGGCTCTAGCACAACTCATTATCACCGAGGCTACCGAGATGGCCGACACAGATTCAGACGAGCGCGATGATATTGACACGCTCCTATCTGCTCTCAAGCACCTATTTAATTTCAAGGATGGAGAAGTCGAAGAAGGCGAAGCACTCGCTACCGATGCCTCAATGCTCGAACTATCTGCTAGCAAAGATGCAGACTCATCAGAAGGTTGCGACTGCGATGGTTGTGTTGCTTGCCAAGATGATGGCGGATGCGATGACGATGTTTGCAAGGGTTGTATGAAGATGTCTGCTAAGTCAGCGTTCGTTGGCAAGTGCCTCGAATGTGGATGTGGTCAAGTCGGAGATAATCACGGCAAGACAACAGTTCAGATCGCTGGCAACAACGGCGGAATCCGTACAACTTCAAATGTATCTACTGCACAGATTATGACACCTGAACAAATGGGTGGATCAATCAAGTCCGCTGAGGGCGAAGCAGTTGAAACCCCTGCCGAAGAAACTCCTGCACCTGTCGATGAAGTCAAGGACGAAACTGTCGTTGAGGAAATCAAAGAAGAAGTCGAAAAGGTCGAGGAAAAACTCGAAGAAGAAATCAAAGATATTCTCGGCGAGAAGTTCGTAACTTCGATCATCGAGAAAGCAACAAAGAGTGCGTCTGAAACAGTCAAGGCTGAGATCGATTCTTACAAGGCGGCAATTAAGGCAGCTGAAGATAAGTCGGTGGCTCTTGAGTCAGAACTCGTAATTGCAAAGTCAGCGGCGGCATCCGGCGGTCCAAAGCGTACTGGTCGTGTTGTTGTCAATGATTCAAATGAACTACTCATTAAAGCCGCTGAATATCGCCTCAAGGCATCAGCGACATCAGACCCAATTCTCGCTAAAGGTTACAAGCAATTAGAGAAGGAATACCTCTCTAAAGCCGGTCAACCTGACGCAGAATAAACCCACTCGAAAGGAAATAGCCTAATGGCATTACAAGCACCTAAGGCTTCCGATCTCTTTGGCGATGTAGATTCACCAAAGAAAGCTGCGAAGCGTATGGACGAGTTTCAGGGAGAACTGAACAAGTCCTTTTCACTACCAAACACAAATGGTCTAACACCAACACAGGATCCAACACGCGCTCTCGAAGCACTAGCGGCTACAAAGTCACTTGCTCCAGATGCTCTTGCTGGTCTTAACAACGCGATCGCTTCTCAGCGTATTGCTTCACAGGAGATCCAAAAGGACATCAGCCTTACATCTCCTCTCTCAACATCTTTCGCCGCTTTCGACTTGGAAGCACCTGCGAAGCTCCTAACACCTCGCCCAACACCACTTCGTAACCGCATCCCTCGCAAGAAGGGCGTTGGTACAAGCCACCGCATCAAGCGCATCACCGGTTACACAGGTACAGGTACAGGTGGACAAGGTCAAATCTGGCCAGGCGTTTCAGAGTCAACAACAACCGCTTTCGGTTCAATCAACTTCGAGCGTGGTTCAAAGATCAGCTACACCGCAGATGACATCATCTTGCCTTACAACTCATACTCACTATCAGATAGCGTTTCTTTCGATGCTAACTTCTCTGGTCTTGGATATCAGGATCTTCGTCAGCTTTCTTCAACATCTACGCTTTATGCCACGATGCTAATGGAAGAAAGAATGATGTTGATGGCTCGTGGTACTGCTTCAGGCTACTCAGGT
>Ga0214246_1000199_pt1 | contig 17227 bp, 21 predicted proteins | sample TroBogypolimnion_41_FD_153084 | JGI IMG/M metagenome (GOLD analysis project Ga0214246, IMG submission 153084) | Freshwater microbial communities from Trout Bog Lake, WI - 29MAY2009 hypolimnion | ecosystem: Environmental > Aquatic > Freshwater > Lake > Hypolimnion/Profundal zone | place: Trout...
GGCTCGCCATCATCTCATTACCCCTTTGGTAAAGCCTTTCCTAGCTATACCATCACCACGTTTACTGGCTGATACAGCCCCGCCTTTGGCATAAGCTTTTATAGAGCCGCCTTTTTTGTTTTCAACCAAGTGGCTGCCAAGAATTTTTCCATTTGCATCTTTTGAATACTCAACCCTTTTTGTTGGCGTTTCATTGGCCAATGCCGGATCCATACCCATGTTATTTAACATTTGCTGACGCATTGATGTGGTAGCAGCTTTCCATTGAAGCGAGTTTTTTAAACTTGTTAGTCTGGCATCCGGAGGGTTGTAAGTGGGCTTAGGAGGTATGGCATCATTCAATTCCGCATCAGATACAGCAGCCTGCGATGGGCCAGTAGGCTTAGTAGCCGCAGGAGTAACAGGTTTTTTCTTGGCTGGTGCAGCAGGCTTTACTGCTGGTGTTTGGCCAATATTACCTGTGCTGTCATAGTCATTCTGACCTGCGTTTAAAGCTTGATTGCTTGCCAATACATCCGCAGCACTTTGTGTCTGCGTTGGGGCTGGTGCTGCTGGCGTAGCTGGCGCAGTATCTGTTGGAGCAGGGCTTGCGCCAGGAATGGTTTTATCGGGCTGATCTTGGCCTTTTGCATAGGCATACAAGGCAGCCAAAGCTAAAGGCGTTAGATTCATGATAGCCCCTTAAGCTTTACCGCCGCCGCACATTGCTTCGACATGGTCATCATGCAATTTATGGCCTGCTGCGTGTTCTTTGTAAATTTCAGAGTGATGCTTATGGCCGCCTGCCATGTGTTCGCTAAGGCGATCTTTAGGCATCTGATGCTCTTCGCCCTTGATGGTTTTACCATGAGGGATAAATGGTACGTGTGCGTCTTTCATAATGACTCCTTATTTGCGTTTGGGGGATTGAGTGCCAATGTCATTGCCAGCCATCTTGGGCATCAATGCCCGGGTATGGCCTTTTTGTTGGATTGCATGTTCACCACGGGGTAGATTGCCTTTCTTAAGGTCTCCGCCTCTTTCCATTTTAGATGGCTCCATACGGGCTTCTTTAATGCTACCGCCTTTGGCAAAAGCTTTACCGCCTGTAGCCATCTTTTTACGGTACATGATGGCTGCATCTCCGCCAGTTTCAGATCCAGTAAAGCCACGTTTTTCCCAATCTTGGGGTTCTTTGCGTACTTTGCCTGCCTGCTTATTCATGTAATCACGCAAACTCAAACCGGATTTTTCCAATTCTTCTTTGGTGACGACTTTCTTTTTGGGGGCAGGAGCCGCTTTAACGGTGACTTCAGGACTCATGTCTTCTGCTTGGCTGCTGTATTTTTGACCCATTTCTTGGTCTAAATTAACATCAGATCCATCTTCTCCGTCATATCGTTTGGTTCTCATGATTGCTCCTTAGATAATTCTGCCGCCCATTTTAGGCATTTTGGCTTTGGTGTGACCAGACTGCTGAATGGTATGTTCGCCATGAGGACGCTTACCACCTGCCGCTACCTTCTTCATGGGTTCCCCTAAAGCATATTGGCCGGGAACTGAACCGCCTTTTGCAAAGGCTGCACCGCCACCCTTCATGGCCATTTTCAAATGCTTATGAGCCATTTGCATATGCTCATGGGGTTCCATCTTGGCCATGCCACCACGCTTCATTCCGGGAGCGCCCATAGGGGCTGCCGCAGGGGCTGCCATAGGAGGACGTTTGGCTGCCATCATAGCGGCCAATAGACGGGGGTCTACCTTCCCGCCACGTGCCATACCTTTGGCCTCTTCACGTTCCTCTTTGGCAATTTTCTCAAGCTGTTTGGCTTGACGCATTTCCATGCCTTTTGATTCTTTCATAGATCCACCTTGTTTAAACGAGCGGCCTTTATCGGCCTGACTAAAATCCTGCCCCACACTTTGTGGAACTCCTGCTTTCTTGGCGAATGCTGGATTGTGAGCCACCGCTGCCATGAAATTGTGTTGCTTTTTGCTGGTACTTGGCATATTAGCAATTCCAAGCCTTAAGGCTTTTGTTAATCCTGCTGTTTGGGTCTTTGGCTGTCTTTTCCGAAGTCAGCTTCTTCTTCATGCCCGTCATTCTTGCACAGAATGAATCCTTGCGAGATCCGCCCTCGGGTTGGGGAGCTTTTAAATTCATCCCCTCCTTCTTTGCGGATGCCCGACCCTTGGCGTTTAGCCCGCCGTTCGGATTCTTCCCTTCTTTGCGTTGCCATGCAGGTGACTTAGCCATAACAAATCGTTACCGCTGCAACGTGGGTTAATGAAGCGTAAATTCCATTGGAAGCAAGAATGCCTTCGCCGGGAATGTTAACAACATACGGTGTTGCCAAAGCTGGAACGTCATATTGCCAAAGAATATTTCCGCTACCTGTTGTGGCGTTATCATACAAAATCAAAGTTCCAGCAGTTCCATCGCTGGTAAACACAACTTGCTTTAAACGAGTACGACCAGAAACAAGAACCGCAGATGTATTGGTATGCGCCGCCTTGACATCATATTGCATTGTCATGATTAATCTCCTTGTAAATAGGGGCCGAAGCCCCTTTGATTAATCGAAGTTACCGTAGGGGTAAGTTGTGGTTGTACCAATGTTGCCATCAACTTGTGTATAACGCACTGTCAAATACAAAGTACCTGCGGTTGGTGCTGGTGTTCCTGTACCTGTGATTGCCAAAGTCATCACCACTTGCGAAAAAGTGGCTGGCTCAACTACGCCTGCTGGATTAGTAAAATCAGCAGTGGTAGATTGGATAGCAGCCAACTGTGTACCAGTGAAAGTTGTGGAATAACGACCAGCAACCAACACGTTTGCAGTAGCGGTCAAAGTTACTGAACCGTACTGAGTGCCGTTAAATTGATTGCCAATATTCACAACACCAGCAGTGATTGTGCTGCCACCTGTGATGCCTGTACCAATGTCAACAAAGAAGTCGTTGATCTGCGATCCTGTGGGCAAATAAAATATTGCGCCACGATAGACTGTGGTGGAAGCATCAGCAGTGGGAGTTGCTGCAACTGGTGGATAAACTGAACTTGATGGAGAGTAAACAATTGCGTTTACGTTGGGGATCAAGTTGCCATTGACAAATTGACCACTTCCGCCAGCATAACCAGCGGTTCCATTGCCGCCTGTGTTGGCAAAGTTTAAGTCAACATTTTGTGTTAGATCGGTGTAACCTACGTTACGTGCTGGGCCAAAACGTTGGTCGCCCGAAAGAATTGGGCCTGAAAATGTACTGCGTGCCATGATAAATCCTTATGCAAAAGCCTCTTGTCAATCGTTGCATCGTGACCCCTAGGCGGGCTGCCGACAAGAGAAAAATCCTAGATAGTCTGTTTATACCATTATGTTTAAACAACGTCAACGACTTTATTTGATTTTTTAAGGTTCTCTTCCTGAGTGATAACACGCAGATTCCAAGGCACATGTAGCCCACATACCGCCTCTGAGATAATAGGAATAATGTGGTCTACAACATACCTCTCTCCAGCTATTTTCGTAAGTTCTTGGGCCTTTAAATACAAGGTTCGCATGGCCAGTTTTTGCTCTGCGGTGATCCATTTGGGGGTAGCGTTGCGATGTCTACGTCTACGCACACTAGTAAGAGCTTTATACAATTCTGGGTTTTCTTCTTTGTATTTTTTCTTATACTGATTTACTTCTTCTTTTGGCCTTGCGCTAGATCTAGCTTTTACAGTTTCTTTATTGCGTTCATAGTAACGCCGTCCTGCTTCTTTAGCGGCTTCAGACTTTGGCTTCTCCTTGCGTTTATCATTATCAATTACCCAGTCCTCTTTCATACACTCTACACATGATCCCTTGGTCTTGCGTAAAGCAATATGCCCACGAATACAAGAAACCCCCGTAAAGTAATGCGTTGCTCCTATACGTTTTGCCTCTGCTCTGTTATTTGGATACTCCATATCATTCTCCTAGTTACGATACGAGCAATTATACGGCAAATAAAAAGGGCCTGCAAGAGGCCCTTTAAAGTACTAATTTAATACTTTTAATTTAGAAAGAACCGCTTGATCCCCAGATTCCCAATGGATCTGACCAACCAAACGAATACCTTTCACGTGCTTTGTATCGAACGTTCCCTGTATCAAAATCCCCGTCCATTGAATTCTGGAGAGGTGTACGCTCGAAATGCTTCATGCCGTTAGGCACATCTGTGGTCAAGAACCATGCATTAACGTCTGTCAAGAAGTGATTCATTACATATCCTTCGGATATTGAACCATTGTTCTCTAGGGCGTTGATGTCATTGTTGTTTGTACCAACACGCAGTTTTGTCTCTAGCAAACGGGTTGCTACAAACTGGAGTGAAGGAGGAACAATCAACTTCTTGGGTTTAGCTGCGATCAAAAGACCACGCTCGTCCGTCCAAGCGGCGATCTGAATGACTGCGCTCTCAAGAGAGGTTTCATTCAAGTCAGCTTGAGTGGTGGGAGTATTGGCATTTGTTCCGCCGTTAACCAAAGAATGGCTGGTGGAAAACAAAGGAGATCCATCACCGCCAATGTAAGCTGCATTAAAGCCGTTGTTTAGAACGGCAGCAGCTTTCACTTGCTTGGTGTAAGCCATAGCACGAGCCAAACCCTTTGTATAACGAGCGGCTAGGCTGTCATACAAGTTATCTTCAATCGCCTCTTCAGTGATTGAGAAACCAAGGGCAATGGTTTCGTGGTTATAGCGAGTTGTCCATGCCTCTTGAGCATTGTCATAAGCGATGGCTGAACCCTCGCCTTTGACTGGTGCTGCTGAGAAGCCAGACAATTTGGTCTCTTCCTCAAATGAACGCTCTGAAGTCTCTGTTTCGTAGACTTCTTTGTGTTCTTCGCCATAACGTGCATACTCTAGACCGAACAAAGCGTTCAAGCCGGGGAGCAATTCTTTTAACAGTTGCGCTCTTGAAATAGCCATGATTTAGCTCCTTAGACAGCAGTTGCAGTGTAATACTCGTGGATACCAAAGTTCAATTTGACTAGAACTTCAGGATACTGAGTAAACACAAGGGTTGATGAAGAGGCAAATGCGGTACTTGGAGCTGCGTTCAACACAACAGAAGTTGCGCCTGCGCTGGCTGCCGTAGCAACGAAAGAACCAGACTGGATAAGCTGTCCATTGGGTGCAATAGATGCCACATCTGTTCCCACTGGGAGAGCAAATGGGATACCTGATGCAGTTGTCACTGTAGCGGTTGAAATGCTAGAGTAGCCAACATTACCCAAAGATTGGGCTGTATCAGCAACCAAACCAACCACACGAGCCACATAAGCAGAGCTTGTGGTAGCTGCGGGGATGATTAGACCGTTTGAGCTGTCGCCAGTGTTGACGTTGCCTGCGAGGTCAGAACCTTGCAAGTTTTGTCCAACCAAAGCTACAGCAGCAGAAGTCACGGTTGTGGATCCAGAAGAAGTCACGATAGCTGCTTTAAATACAGTATCAGGATCATCTGTAACGTAAGCTTGAATATCACCAGCTAGGGTACTAGCGGGATAATATTGGCTAAACCGTTTTTGCTTTGTGACTGGGTCTGTATAGGTACAGCCCAAGAAGATGCCAACCATACCAGCAGCACCACCAGCGGTGGTAACGGCTAGACGGGTAATCAAACCACGTGCTAAAGCAACAAAGTCGCCATAGAAAATGTTTGTACCATAGTTGTATTGGATAGGCAATAAACGGGTAGAACCCGAAAATACCTGTCCACCAATCAAGTTGATTGGCTTTAGCCCGTATGGGGCAGAGACAATTGGATAAGCCATTTAAGGACTCCTTGATAAATTAAGAACCTGAGCCGAATGTGACCTTTGAAGACTTCTCTCTAAAGAGAGGCATTCTTGGATCATTGTTTCTCATGAATGTGTTGTCTACCGATTCCATTTGAGCTTTGTTTTGCGAGTTGTAATAAGCATCCCGCTGTTTCATAAACTCCTCTGGAATCCTGCAAAGCAACAATCCACCTACTTCGATATTGCCTTTAAACTGGCCGCTTTGAGATGCCATCACCATTAGTTCTGGATATTCATCCGCTTTCACGGGTTCCCATCCTTCTCTAAGTTTAGAAGAAATGTTCTGAGGATCGTCTTTACCCATCATGGCGATACGAATGTATCGATGTGTCCAACCCGGTCTTGGGTCAGGCATGGGTAGAATCTCAGGCGCTCTCCACGATTGAGGACGTTGAAATTGAGTGCGTGACTCGGTGTCACGGCTTGCACGATTATCAGCCATTGTTATTTCTCCTTAGTTGAGCAACCTCACGAGCGTAGCGTTCCAACGGAATGCCCAATCGCTTGGCAATGTTTACCTCTGACGCAGACAATGTGATCTTTTTGGGGGCCACACTTCTGGACGCAGAAGCGACATTTGATTTAGGGCGCTGCCTCGTATCAGCGGTTTCCTCAGACTCAAACTTATCTGGGAAAACTTGACGAATTCGACTATCTAAACGTTGATAGTATTCATCACTCTGCGGGTCAACGCCCGAATTAACCAGCTTTGTATGCACCGCTAGGGCCAAGCTGGTCATTTCCTCATCCTGTCCGAACCAATCGTTGTTACGTTGCCAACTTTGGGCTTTAGGATCTGCCTGCGGGTGACTAGGTTGTACTACTTTTGGAGCAGGTTGTAAAGGGGTGGGCCTAAAATTGTTAACTTTCTCAGCTCTTAGGGCTGCGTTGGTCAATTCTTTTTGAGCTTTTAGCAACGCCTCAGAGTCACCTTCCTCATACGCCTTCTTGTAAAGACGCTCCGCATCAGCCATTTCGCTGTTTACATTGCGTTTTGCTTGGTCAATAAAAGCCGTTTGGCTGACATTTACGGTGCTTTTTAGCCGTTCATTCTCTTCATAAACAGCTTTTGCAAGGTTTAAAGCCTCTTCCCGCTCACGTAAAGCAGCCTCTTTTTGCCGTCTTTCTTCGTGATAACCCTTGGCAAACTCCCTTACTTTCTGGCTTTGTTGCTTTTTGGTATAACCTTCTAGCTCCTCATCTGTAGGTTCTACGGGGGGAGAGGCCATAGGCTTACGATTGCGATCCTCTTCTGGAGTATCGTCAACAATCTCAATCTCGGGTTCAGGTTCTACAACCTTACTCCCTAAACGAGTGGGTTTTTCATCCGCCTCATCGGGGAATATGAATTCAACTTGGTCTGTCATAGTGCCTCCTTATGATGCTCTGCTGATACCACGGGGATCTTGAACCACGGCCTCGACAGAATCATCGTTGATGATCCTGAATTCTTTGCCATGAATCTTGAGTCGTGTACCTGTATTGGGACGGACGATAACGAAATCGCCTACCTTACAGGATGGGCCAGATGGGAATCTGGTTGCGTCTTTATAGGCATCCGGGCCAAGTTTTACCACAAATAGAACAGGGCTTAAGACCTCTTCATAATGGATAGATTGGCTTGACTTAACAATACCGCTTTCATATTCCTCATCAATCTCGGGTAAGACTGTCAGAATTTGAAAACGAACTGGGTCAGGCAATTGTTTTGCCTTGTCTTCTGCGTTGTCAGGAAGGGTTGTCGTTACCTCTCCATCGCTGATTAAAAGATCACTCATCGTCTATTTGCTCCATTTTTCGTAAGAGGTCATTGATTAAGTTCTGTGCGTACAAGAGACCCCTAATCTGGCCGCACATATCTCGGTAAGTGGGGAAGTCCGAAGCCCCCCCGTCACCTAGACTCATTGAGAGGGAACGTTCCTTCTCTCTTAATTCGGTTAGCAAATGCTTGAGTATCTTTTCTTCCATTATTTACCTCGTTTAAACAGATCAGTCTGCACCTTTTGGTTGGCTTGTCTTGCCTGCTCTTGGAGTTTCATAATCTCCATTTGCATCATTTGTTGGTCTTTTTTCAACTGAACTTCAGCTTGAGACTGAACCCGTTGTGATTCAGACTGCGCTTGGAGCTGATTTCTCTGCTGCTCGATTTGCATTCTTTGTTGTTCCAATTGGAGTTTTGCTTGCGCCAATTGGGTGTCAGCTTGCATTTTTTGGGATCTAGATTGCAATTCCTGCTGTTTAAGCTGGAGTTCTTGTTGCTGCATTTGGATCAAAGGATCTTGTGCTTGCTGTTGGGCCTGGGCCTGCGAGGCTTTGGATTGGTTTAGCTGGAGAAGCTGGGTACTTGCCTGAGCAACCAACCTGGACAACTGCACCTCGGTCTCGGGTGGCATTTCTTCATTGGGCGCTGGCAAAGCCACACCAACTTGCTCTTCCAACTGCTTCCTGTATTGAAATGCCAGATGTTCTGCTATATGAGCCATAACCGCAGCTTGCATTTGTTGAGCCATTGGGTTTTGGCCTATCTGGGCTGCAATTGATGGATCTTGCATGAAGGTGGTATGCACAGCAATATGGGCATCATGGTCTTGGAAGATGAAGGCTTTGGTGGGTTTTCCGTTGAGGAATCCCATGTTTTCACTGACCGGGTCGATGGGCTTCTCGTCATCTTCCGTCAAAACAAGGTTCTCGCCGTTCTTAACCCCAAGAACTTCTATCATTTGCCTATGTAAATTGGGTAGGTTATAGATCTGCGGTGCGCCCTGAGCCAATTGCATGATGGCTTGGTACTGCATGATCCTCTGCGCCATTGTGGAGGAATTGGGGTCTGACACTGGGATTACATCCACCATGTCATAATCTTCCCGGCTGGCAAAATGATCGCCTTTTTCGGGATCAAACTCCTCCTTGCTGGGTGCATACTCGGCAATGATGTTCTTCAAGAGCTTGAACTCTTGCTTCATTGAGTAATGAACACGGGCCTGCACGGCAGACATGGTCTTGAGGGTACGCTCTAAAAGAGCCAAAGTTGTACCCACTGGGGCGTTGGCCGACATATCGGAGATCTGAAGATCTCCTATGGAACCCAATCTACGGCCTTCATCGGTGATCTGATTTAACAGAGTCAACAAGGTCGCAGACGGCTCCTTATATGGTAGCGGCATGATATTGTCTTTAATCGCTCCGCTGGGAACATCCACATCTCTAAATTCGCCGGGAGCGATTGGGGTGTCATCACCCTTGATTCTTGCGCCACGGGTCTTAAGTCCGCCGGGCAAATTGGACAATGTTCCTGAGTCAACCAATTGACGAATAAGAGAAGTGCCAGCCCTAGCATAACCACCAATAATATGAATAAGACCCAAGCCATAAAAGCCAAAACCTGGGATATAGCAATAATCAACAAAATGCTGGCGGCTGAGTTTCTTATCATCATCTTCCTCCCAGTTGCGGTAAATGGATAAAACCTTACCTGTACCACGATCTATGGTAATGACATAAGGAACTGCGATGCCTGATGGCTCTCCCTCATCATCCAGCTCTTCTAATCCATCGATGTCCCAGTCCGTGCAGATCTCAAGGAACTGATAGCGATCATCATCAAGAGCTTTGTAGCCTTGCTGGTTGGCTTTCTTCTTTTCAATATCGGACATGATATTGACAGGCTCGCCAAGGTCAACATCTCGGTAGAAACCCGTGGCTTGTAGCTTCCTAAGTTCATTCTTGGTTTTTCTCATGACATGGGTAACACGCTCGCAAGTCCTGAGACTTGAAGCGCCGTATGGGACAATGATGTCTTCTGCGGTGACATAGATAGAGGTTCCTCTACCCAGTACAGGATCATCATAAACCTTCTTAAACCCAGACCCGGCCAACCCTAAACCAAATAACATCCGCTCATGTTCCGGTCTGTATTCCGGCATTTTCTCGGTAATCTTGTAGTTCATGTCTTCTTCAACACGACTTGCTGCGGTTTCCTTTTCCTTGGTGGATGTTCCAAAGATTTCAGTCTTAACAGGCCCGGCCGCAGGGAATGACTCCATAATAGACTCGGCTTGGAATCTAATAGCAGCTTCGGTTAGAACTGTTGAATAAACCCCGCAGGCTCCATTCCAAGGCTCAGTACGCTCTTCATACTTAAGACCCAGTACCTCTAAGCCCTTGACATAAGACTCAGCCCATTCTGAACGGCTATTGATGTCTGCATCTACCAGAGCGATAAGCTCTGAACCAATGGAAGACAAAGTTCTATCATCCAGAACTTCGGCTAAGTTTTGGTAGAAATCCCCACCCAAGTCCTGCCCAGCTTCTAGGGTTATCTCTACATCCCCTGTATCGATAGAAACTGCGTCTGGATTGTCAATCTCAATCTCTAAATCCGGTTCTGCGGCGATGCCTTGTGAATATAAAGCTTTGTCGATAGTCATGATATTTCCTTAAATTAATTTCAAATTACCTTTGATTGATTTATCAATCGCTCCGCCTTTTGCTTTGGTAATTCCTTTGCCCCGTAAGGCTGCTAATTCTGCTTCTTCATTATCGTTTAAACCACTTGGGGTTAAACCTAAAGGTAAAAAACTTTCGGCAATATCGCCAACTGCTTTTCTTAAATCTCCTGCGCTTGCTGCCCCAGCACCACTAAGTAAAGCCGCAACTACACCAGCTTTACCACCAAGTCCATTTAATCTTTCTGGTCTTGGGTGGATTTCAGTGATTTCATTACCCCAATGAATGTTTCTTCCTGATGAACCTACAGGGCTTTCGCTTCCATAAATTTCTACAGGGTTTAAACCTACTTCGGGTTTTGTTTTGTAAGGCGCTTGAAAAAGGGTTGTGCCTGCTTTTTTAGGCCCGTAATCTTCCATCAGTTGCAAAGCAACTTGCCCTGTTGGTTTGCCATTTTCTAAAACAGGAACAAACTTTGTCCCCATCTCTGCGTTTTGATATAAACCTGCAATGTTGTTTACATGTTCGGGATCCATGAATATGGTTTTACCAGAACGTTGTTGAACACCTGTAGATGTATCTCTATGATTTTCTCCGCTACGGTTGCGGGTTGTTGTATTATCGTCATGATAAGCGTAAGTCGAACCACGTGAGGTTTTAAATACGGACGATATATCATCGGTTCCTGTCGGAAGTTTAAACAGTGGATCATAATCAGCCATCAGTAATACTCCAATTTACGTCTGTGGTAGATAGGCTCATCTTCCTCATCTGAGTCGATGGTGATAAACCCTCCTTGTCTGAAACGCAACAAAGCTTGAGAACTTGAGTCAACCAAGTCATCATGGTCTCCGTTGGGGAATGCGGCCAGCTCTTCCATGACCTCATCAGCCCATCTTGTGTCTGGACACCATACTGCGCCGGATGCAAACAAGTCAGATATTGCGTTTACACGTGCTATCTTATCGCTTCCTTTGCTCGGTGTATACTCAGAAAGCGGTATGCCCATCTTTCTTAATTCATAGATTAACGGCGCTCCTGCGGCCTTTTTTTCAACAATCAAGGTATCTGGGTTCCACTGTTTAAACATTTCAAGAGCCTTCTTCTTAAGATCTGGGAACTCCATCCTTTCCTTGAAAGCATCCAACATGATGATATTGGCCTTGGAAACGCCTTGGGCGTTGGGATGATAGAACACTCCCCACGTTGTACATGCTGAATAGTCAGCCCTATTGTTCTTTTCAAAGGCCGTGTCCCAGCTTTGGATCAAATAATCGCAAGCTGGAGGAACTTCATCAGGCCATATCTTCCACATATCCCGCTTAATGATCGCACCCTCTTCCGAGGTTGGGTTCTGTTGATACTGCGCTTCCCATTTAGCTACTGGAAGTTCAGATTTAAGGCTTTCTAATGCTTCTTTAGACCAAAACCCTGGCCAAAGAGGGGTTCCTGACGGCAAAATAGCCGGAAAATCAATGATTTCCCACTGATCTACCCCTTCTTTTACTTGATTCTTAAGGATTTGACCTGTCAAATCCCTCTTAGACCACCTTGTCATCACAATAATGATGGCTCCCCCCGGCTGTAAACGCTGCCGAGGGCCAGATGTATACCACTCATATACCTGATCAAAGACCGCAGGGTTACCTTGCTTGGCTTCCTGCTCCGAATGAGGATCATCTATGATTAAAAGATCAGCCCCTTTACCTGTAACAGCGCCGCCAACACCGATAGCAAAGTAATCACCACCCAAGTGAGTGTTCCATCGTCCAGCAGCTTTACTATCTGACGATAGCTTCGTGTCAAATACTCTTCCATAAACATCCGATGAAACAAGGTTCCTAACTTTCCGTCCAAAGCCTACGGCTAGTTCTGCGGTGTGAGCTGTCTGAATGATCTTCTTCTCCGGAAACTTACCCAGAAACCATGAAGGAAGAAGAAATGAGGCAAACTCAGACTTGGTATGCCTTGGAGGCATATTGATAATCAACCTCTTAAGACTTCCGGCGGCTACACGCTCAAAAGCATCAGCCATGATTTGATGATGTTTACCCGATATAAACACAGGCCACATCTGAGAAGCAAAGAAGATAAAAGACTCCTTACATCTCTCTACCCTGTCATATTCCAACAACTGCCTAATCTTGTTCTGCTCATTCTCATCTACCCTATCCACTATGGATAGGTAATCGGCTATTTCTTGCTTGGTTAGCAATGTCATAAAGCAACCACGGCTCTTACCGATCTGTCCGTCACTCTTATACTGCGGGCTTTATGAGGCTTCATGGCTATCTTTCCCTCGTCTATCAACTTATGCACAACCCTATGTATGTTGGACTTAGACTGCTTATTCACACCACGGGCTATTACAGAATAAGACGGCGCTACACCATGCAACCTAATGTAAGCTTTAATAAAGTCCAATATAAGCTGATCCTTCTCAGTCATAAATCCTCGCATTTTATGCTCATCATCGCTTTGCTCCTGTTTAAACAATCAGTAGTTTAAACGTATTACAGAACGTTCACAAGCCTTTTTTGAAAAATATATATACCCCCCTGTTTAGGAATTGGTTTTGGGATGAGAACGTTCTATTTGAGGGGGTGGGGTATTTGTTTGTTGGGATTAGAGCGTACAGGCTGGCGGGGTGGTCGCTGGCTAGGGATGGGGGTCGGGGTATAGTGGGTCAGCGCCACACCCGTTTACACGTGCAACCCGTTTACACGGCCATGCGTTTACACGGCCTTGACACCAGTAGCAAGGGGGCGCACGTTGTTGAGTAGCTTTAAGTGTGTGGCCAACTCACGCTTGAGTTCATCTGGTGTTGACTGCTTGATCTCTGCTTGGGTCTTGTCAATGAAGAGTCCGACAGACTTGCCTAGTAGTTCCAGTGCCTTTAATTTAGTGCCCTCTTGTTTGGCCTCTTTACTATGTGCCAACAGTTGCTTGAGCACGTATCGCTTAGTCCCCGCCACATCCTCACTCAAGTGTTCGATGGTCTCCTCGACCCCATCATTCACTAGCCGTTTGATCCTGATGTCCTTTGCAAGCTTGGACGCATTGGACATCACACAAGCATCATTGGCCTTTGAATTAGGGTAGGCCTCTCTGTAGGCGACTTTGAGAGTCGCCCCTCTGATAAGGCAGTTACTGAATGCTATTTGAGAGGCCGTGAGAGGTCTCTCTCTCTTATGCATTGATCCTACTACTTGGCCGTCTATTCTTATCCTTGGTTTGTCTGCGAGCATGGCCAGCCGTTCAGCTTCGCTCATCTCCCCCGCATCCAAAATCTCATCGGTTGCATCAAGCTCTTCAAGCTTGGCGAGGTACTCTTCACTGGTTGTTCTGCTCATGTTTAAACACTCCCCTTATTAATATGATCCAACACTGACTAACCCTGATTGTAATTACAGTGCCGTTCTTGTCAACAGCTTATCCACAAGTGTGCATAACTTCAAGTTATCCACAGGATGTTATCAACAGGTTTTCTATACAGTATCACTTATCCACTGATTATGCCCAGCTTTATGCACATTACAGTATTAGTACTCAGTTGCCGTTGAAATGCCTCAAATTCTAAACCTATAGTACACTGAAATGGCCTGTAATACTTTGGTTTCTGATATCCACTAGGATCGCTCAGGAGCGCTTAAAATTATTTTCCAAGGGTAAGGTAGCCTGAGACCCTGAAAATCGATTGTAGGCCGTTTAAATCGGTCTGATTATGTTAAGTTATTGACCCTTGGCACATTCTATGCTTAAACTCAAAATGAATACTTAGATACACAAACGCAGTGCAGGCCGTCCTCTAATATATAAGGCTTTGAATTGCCTTTCAATTGTAAAGATATGTAAAAACACAATATTAATATTATCCTGTCAACCAATAGTGATACAGTCACGTTGTAGATAGGCAAGGCAATTAGTTTAAACACACAAAGGGGTTCAAGATGAAATACGAAATATGGCAAGACAATGGCGTGTCCACAATTTTCGAGTACGACTCAGACGATTTCGATGAGGTGTTGAATGCGTTTTGCGCTGAGGCGGGATACATTGATCACTCAGATTATGCGACTCGATTCGGATTGACTGACAGTCCCTTCAACATTAAACAAATAGACTGACATTTCAGCGTTAAGGGCTTTGCCCTTAGCAGTGCAATGTCGCACAACAAAGGGAAAATCAAAATGAAAACTGTTTTTACATCTCATGGACATGACTCATGTTCAGTAAAATATTTGGATAAAGTATTTGATTTAATTGAAAATCGTACTTTTATCAGAAGAGGGCATTATGTATTTGAGATCATCGGTCTCAACGGTGCAGAGCGACAATTGTGCAGAAATTTGGCAATGAGTGGCATCACTCTTATATGTGATCCTGCTATTGATTTGATCGATATTATCCGCTTAGAGTACAGAAAATTCCAAACTCAGCAATTGAAAACATTTTCGTAAATTGACATTCTAGCGTTAAGCCCGTTGGGGCTTAACAGTGCAATGTTGCATTATTTGATGGAGGTTTTATGTTTTCAACACGTGAAGAGTATTTAGTAGCACTCATTCAAGAGTTGCGTCCCATGTTCGATCTGTACGGGTCACCCTTACCACAGGCCATCCGAATTACCTGCGGTTTCCCACTGAACGCCAAGCGCTCACGGGCGATTGGCGAGTGTTTCCCCTGCCAAAATAGTGGCGATAACCACTATGAGATCCTCATCTCCCCTGAGCTTGCCGATCCTCAAGCAGTCGCTGAGTGCGTGATCCATGAGCTTTGCCACACAACCGATGGGGCAATGAATCATGGTGCAACGTTTAAACGCATCGCCGATGCTATGGGTCTTGTACCCTCTGCCACACGTGGATACAAGGCCACGTCAGGGGCGCTCGACTTCATGACACGCTACGGGGCAATCATTCAGTCACTCGGTGACTACCCTCATGCTCAATTGTCCTACGCTACCCGTAAGACTCAAGGCACTAGGATGCTCAAGGCCATGTGTGCCTGCGGTTATACCATTCGCCTGACGGCCAAGTGGGCATATGACCAATACGGCAGTCCCCGTTTGCCTGCCTGCCCCATCGATGGCCAAGCTTTAACCCTAGTCTGAGGATCAAAATCATGGGAATCGTCAACAAACAAATCATGGTGACCCTGCCCCTCGCCACAATCACGGGGGCTTACCTGAAATTTTCAGGTGATCCAAGACCACCAACCGATAAGTCAGTCATGATCCAGTGGCTTGATGGCCAAATCGATGCAGGGAAATTAACCCTTGATGACGTAAAGCAGGCACTGCCGTTCGCCCCCGTTGTCAGTACGGCCAACCCTGCGCTTGAGGCCGTGGCCAATAATGCTCAGGCCGTGGCACTGGAATCGGTCGAGAAAATCAAGGCCTTGACCAACACCCTAGACGTGCAGTCCAAGGCCATTCAGAGGATCGAGGATTCACTCGCAGACATTGCAGAGGTCAGTGTTGGAGTGGATCAGGCAGAGGTCAATCGCAAGCTTGAGACCCTGATCGACAACGCCTTTGCCCCGTTTAAACAGGCCGTCATTGCATCAGGGTCAGAGGCCAAGGTCGCTAATTTAAACCCCGTGGTCAAAGTGGATCGCAGATCCTGCCTTGATGTGTTCGGGATCGACCTCCCCTTTGAGTTCGATATCTACAATGATGCATCTGCCCCTGCGGTTGACCCCTGTTTTATTTGGACTGAGTCGATCCTCCGCACCCTCGCATTCGCTCAGGACACGGGTCGCAATACATGGTTCGGGGGCGAGAAAGGTACAGGGAAATCGCAGACTGCCGAACAATTCAGCGCTCGGACAGGCCGTGGGTTCATGAGGTATAACTTCCACAAGTACACCACTGCATCGGATTATTTAGGTGATGTGGGGCTTGAGAATGGGGCGACAGTGTTTAAACGTGGGGACTTCCTCACTGCTTACACTGCCCCCTCGACTGTGATCCTGCTCGATGAGATCACCAACGCAGACCAAGGCGAACTAGCACCCTTGAATGGTTTTCTCGAACCCAATGCCAAGGTGACATACGGGGGTCAGGTGTGGCGTAAGGCCGAGGGCGTGATGATTTTCGGGGCAGACAATACCCTCTTGAATGGTGATACCACTGGCCGATATGCAGGGACACGCACTACCAACTCTGCACTGGGTGATCGGTTCACTGCCGTGATTAAATTTACTTTCCTGCCAATGCATCTTGAGATCGATGCAGTGGTCAAGCATACAGGATGCCATCGTGAAGTGGCCACGCACGTGATCAAGGCCGTGCATACCGCACGTGCAAAGGTCGAGACTGGGGACATACTGGACGCACCGTCCATTCGTCAGGTGATCGGGTTCATTCAGGCCGTGCCTTACCTTGGCATGGTCGATGCATGGGAGTCAGTGATGGTTAATCGTCAGGTCGAGGACTCAGGTATTGCCTTACGTGGCATCGGGTCTGCCTGTTTAAACGCTGAAATTTTCAACAAATACATGGGAGTTCAATCATGAGAGGTCACACATTCAAGGCAGGGGTTGAGTCGATCCTCAACAAGATCAGTGCCAATAGCACTCTTAAAATTAACGGCATGAGTTGGGACAATATCCCCACTGCCTGCGTCAACTCGCAGGGCGAGGTCAAGCTTGCAGACGTGGCAGATGATGCAGTCTTGACTCAAGCTTTCCTCGACAGATATGTTGGGTTCGTCATCCATGAATTGTGTCATGTCAAATATACCGACTTCTCAGTCAATGCCACAACCCAATATATGAGACAACTGCACAATGCAGTAGAGGACGTGTGGATCGAGCGCAAAGCTATTGCAGACGGTATGACGGGCAACGTTGCAGGCGTGTTCTCCAAGCTGATTAATCAAATGATCGCAGAGGCAGGCACTGAGGGCATGGCCGACCCCCGTAATTATCCTTGGCTATTCGCCTGCCACGGCAGACGTTATGCCAAGCGAG
>Ga0214246_1000200_pt1 | contig 17212 bp, 12 predicted proteins | sample TroBogypolimnion_41_FD_153084 | JGI IMG/M metagenome (GOLD analysis project Ga0214246, IMG submission 153084) | Freshwater microbial communities from Trout Bog Lake, WI - 29MAY2009 hypolimnion | ecosystem: Environmental > Aquatic > Freshwater > Lake > Hypolimnion/Profundal zone | place: Trout...
ACATAGCCACAGTAACCAGGACGGCAACAGCGCCTATTGAACAATTCACTGGCCAAGTATTCATCAGGTTAAGAGGTAGACAGTTGATATTCCAAATTGAAGGAAATCAGTTGGGTTTACAGTGGCAACTCGGTACACCTAGGATTGAGATAAAGCCAGATGGTAGAAGGGGTAACACATGAGTATTCCAATCATCAATGTTGCACCTAACTTACCTCAACCGCCTATGCAGTATGACCAGCAATATTTTGATATATTGACCAAGGTTCTTCGTTTGTATTTTGCAAGTAACGACAATGTGAATCAAGTGATTTCTAATCAAGTGTCAAGCAGTCAAGCTCTTATTTGGTTAAACCTATAATGGCAAACTATCAAAACGTAACCCCAGTACAGATTGCACAGGCAGCGCTAACGACTTCCTACGCCACGCTTTATACCGTTCCCACCAACAATACAACACCTACCCGTACATACTTAAAGCAGATCGATGTTTGCAATACAACGGGTGGAGCTTTGACCTTTAACTTGCATATTGTTTTAGCCACATTCAGCGCAGGAACACAAAATGCCTTGTTCTATGCCCAGACTGTAGCGGCAAATAGTACTTTTTCCTATGCCGGAGTCCAAGTTTTACCAACGAGTTCATTCATTTCAGCTAAAGCCTCCAATACAGGGTTAACCATTACTATCAGTGGTGGAGAAGCAGTATGACAGCTCCAGTAACAGCTAACGATCCTAGCCAAGCGTTTAACCAAACATATAACTCCATTCAATCTGGCGGGGTACAAGTTAAACAAGTGCCTGTCTTTGATGACAACACTGGCGCTGAATCAATGCAAACTGTGCTTGTAGATTCAAAAGGGAATCAACTTCCAGCCGATGCAGTTGTCCAAGGGCCAAATGGACAATATCAGGTTCAAATTGGTTCTGCTGGAGGAACCATTCATACAACTGTTAACGTAGATCCAAAAACGGGAGTTGTAGCTCCAGTTACTGATTACAACGCACAAGTAGGCTATACAGGCGGTTCACCCGGAAGCTTTCTGGCAAGCACCACAAACGCAGTTGATCAAATGGTTGCTGGTGTGCCAATGCTCAATGCTATCCCAGGCGTTTCTGCTGCGGTGGCTGGTTTAAACGCTGTTAATTCACTAGCCAAAGGGAAAATAGACACCTCTACCATTCTCAATACCTTAACTGCGGCATCAGGTTTAAGTGGCACATTGGGTTTAGACCCATCTACAGCAAGTGCATTAAACACGGCAAAAACCGTGGCATCTGGTGTAAACGCAGTAGAAAAGGGAAACCTGGCAGGTGCGTTAACAAGTTTAAACGGCCTTACAAATATATTACCTTCTGGCTCATCCCAGTTTGGGAATGTTATTAGCGGTATTGCTTCCCTTAAAAAGGGTGACACAGCAGGCGCTTTGAGCGCCTTGTCTAGCTTAACAGGGGATCCAAATGCACAAATAGCCGCTCAGGCAGCCAATATTATTAAGCAAATAAGCCCAGTTTTGGGTGGAATTGCCAGTACAAAATCTGCCGCACCCGCTGCTACCGCTCCAGCCTCTAATGTATCCGCTTCTGGTACACCAGCTTCTAGTACAACACCTGCAATCACTTCAGGTATAGCCTCACCGCAGACAACCCAAACAGTTGCAGGCCCAATCGTGGCTTATGACATGGAGGGTGTCTACAATCCATTCGTGACAAATACAGCTCAAACCGCTAAAATGGCGGCAAAAGGCGGGTCTATTGGCCTGCCATCTCTTTTAAGGGGTAGATAATGGTTACAACAGTTGATAGTTCCGGTAGCGACTCAGGGCTTACCGATGAGTATGGCAATCCAATATCTTGGAATCCCAATTTATCTACTGCAACCACTTACACCGATGGCAAAAACGCAGGAACTGCTGTAACCGATTCTTCTACTGGGACAACTACAACACCCACAGACGGTAGCTCCACTACTTTATCTTCCGCTTTAAACGATATATCTAAGTTTATATCCACCAATAAAGGCATTTTAGGCTTAGGAGCTGTGGCTTCTTTGGCTTCAAGCGGTGGAGGTGGAGGTGGTGGTTCTGGCTCTTCTTCCGCAGGCATTCCAGCCCTTGTTGCATCTAGGATGCAAGTTCCCGGCGCTTCTAGCGTTGTCACGCCCGGACAACCCAATCAACAATATTTTACCGATACCCTTTACACAGACCCTAGCCAACAAGCCAATGCTATGTCTGCAATTGAAGCACAGGCTCAGGCCATTGCTGCAAACAGGACTAACGCCCCTGTTCCTAATTTTGCAATGCCATACAATACACAAGCTCCTAGCGGTTTGACACCTGCAAGTAATTTAGCGCCGTTATACACAAATTACACGCCAACTGATATTGGAAATTACATTGCCCAAAATAACATCGATGTAAACGATCCTGCTGCTGTGGCAGCAGCAACCAAGGCAACCAATGCAAATCCTGCTGTTGTTAACCAATACATTGCTAGTTTAGCCAACCCAGCAACTATGGGCATTGCAACATTACCCGGATCTACACCTACAGCAAACACTTCTACTACAACACCTGCTACACCCGTTTCTACAGCCGCAACAACCTTACCCACTACAAGCGCAGGTATATTGACTGCACTACAGAATGGGACAATCACGCCAACTCAAGCAAAAACTGCTATGGCAACGGTTGCCTCCTCTGGTGTTCCTTCTGGGATAACAAGCTTATCTCCCACACCCACTCCAGCACCTACTCCAGCACCTACCCCTACTCCCACACCAACTCCTGCTGCTTCTCAAGGTTATACACCTTATACTACCCAACAAATTCAAGATTACATCAACCAAAATCCCGGTGTAAACGTAGCTTTGGCTGAACAACAAATGAATGCAGATCCAAATGCAGTTAATTCGGCTATCCAAGCAATGGCTCCTCCTGCCAATAATCCTTTGGCTCAGATCATTCAAAATGAACAAGCAAGTCAACCTGCTTATGTAGCACCTACTCCAACTCCTACTCCAGCACCAACTCCTACTCCTGCTCCATCCCTTCCTGCCACCACAGACACCATCACGCAGATTGTGTCTCAGGGTCAAGCCGCAGGCCAGACACCCACTCAAATGGCCGCATCACTCATTGCACAAGGTATCCCTGCGTCTGATGTGATTGCTGTGGTCGGCCCACAAAACGCAGATGTAGTGAATCAAGCCTACGCTGCCGCCTCTGCCCCTGTTAATGGCGCTTCGTTTGGATACGACACTGCCGCTGACGGTGGATTGATGGAATTGCATTATGCTATGGGTGGTTCAACGCCAACGCAGCCAAGATACCTACAAGGCCATACCGATGGCATGGCTGATGAACTCAATACATCCATTGATGGAATTCAACCTGCCAAGTTAAGCCACGGCGAATTTGTTATTCCTGCGGATGTTGTATCTCATTTGGGTAATGGAAACTCTGATGCAGGAGCCAAAAAGCTCTATGAGATGATGAGCAGGGTTCGCAAAGCCAGAACTGGTAATGAAAAACAGGGTAAGAAAATTGACCCTGATAAATTCATGTACGGCGGTCGTGCTTATGCCAAAGGTGGTGTTGCTACATTTGCAGATGCAGGATCAGTTCCTGCCGCTGTCGGATCCACTTCAGGAATCCCTGGGGTCACCAATACAGGCGGCACAGCCAGCCAAGGGCTATCCTCATATGTTGCTCCTTACGTGACAAATATGCTAGGACAAGGCCAAGCCTTGGCCAATACATCCATGCCTGTTTATCAAGGCCCATTGACTGCGGGGCAGTCAGCCCTACAGAATCAACAATTTATGGGTTTATCAGAAATGGCGCAGACTGGGTATAACCCAATGCAATATCAAACGCAGAATTGGAGCAATCAAGGCGCTTCACAAATGCCCGATTTATCCGTTCCAAGTCAAACTCAATCGGTTAGCCAAGCGGCCAATCAAGGCGCAGCAGGCTATGGCCAGCCTATGAGTTTAAACATGGATCAAGGTTCTAGTCCGGCTTCTCAGTACATGAACCCATATTTGTCTCAGTCACTTCAGCCTCAATTAAACCTATTGGCTCAGACTGCACAAACCAATGAACAAGCCGACTTGGGTAAGTTAACATCTCAAGGTGCATTTGGAGGATCACGCCAAGCCGTGCTTCAGGGTATGGATCAGAATGCATTGCTAGGCCAGCAGGCTAACCTAATTGGTCAAGGCTACAACACAGCCTACAACGATGCCCAATCTCAGTTCAATGCTGATCAACAAAGACAAATGCAAGCTCAACAAAATACCGAAGCTTCTCGCCAATTTAGCGCTAACTTTGGTCAACAGAATTTGACTGCTCTTGGACAAGCTGGGGGAGTTCAACAAGGCATTCAAAACGCCGCAGATACAGCAGCCTATGCAGAATTCCAAAAACAGCAACAATACCCCTACCAGCAGTTGGCATTTGAACAAAGCTTGTTGCAAGGTCTTCCTACAGGCACTACAACCACTACGCCAAATGCCATGTCAGATTTGGGTACTGCATTGGCGGCTTTGGGCGTAGGAACAAGCTTGTCTACTAATCCGTTGATTCAAAGTATATTTGGAACTTCAACTACCGCTCCAGCTAATTCAACTACCGCTCCAGCTAATTAAGGATAAATCATGGCAGTGAATCTGTTTAAGGCTCAGGATGATTTAAACAACCTGATTGGTCAGGCAAAAACACCAGAGCAAATTTCTGCGGCCAAGGTTTACCTTAATCAATTGGCCAATGGCGCTAATAAAGAGATCCCACAATTCATGGCTCTTAATGTCCTGAACCAGATGGAATCATCCAATCCCACGCCTCCCCCGCCAACTGGAACGCTCAAAGACAAGCTGACTGGAATTGCCCCACAGCAGCCACAACAAGGGATGCCTCCCCAACAAGGCGCACCTGTTCAGGGCGCACCAATGCCTGCTCCACAACAGCACCCACAAGCCATGACTTCAGGTGGTATTGCCCATCTGCCTGTTGATGAGAAGATGTACAACTTCAAAGAAGGTGGAGTGATTGGGTTTAATACTGGAGATCCTGTCCCAGAACCAACCTTTAAAGGCTTATACAACCAAGCTAAACAAGAAGCCGCAGACTATGCCCAGAATATGGAAAAGCCTGTTGATCCTGATGTAGCACGGGCGCAGTATATTAAAGACCATCCTGAAATGGCCATGTTAGGTCAATTACCCGGCCAAGAATTGCAAAAAGGCATAACCAAACAAGAAGCTGCACAAAATGCAGAATACCAGAGACAACTAGATCAAGGCAAAACTAACCAAGCAATGGGTCTTTCTAACGCTTTATTACAAGCCGCAGAACAGACTCGTGGAACAAGAGGCTTGGGTGGTTTAGGCCCAGCATTGGCTGGGTTTGGTGGAACATTCAATGCTTCTACAAAAGAAGAGCAAGAGCGTGTAAACAAACTTAATGCCACCAAACAGGAAAAAGACCTGTTGATCTTGAAATACAAGAGCGACCTTGAGTCCGCTCAAAGGGCGGCGGCTGAAGGTAGGTTTTCCGAGAAATTGGCCTATCAACACAGCATGGCCGATTCCATTAACAAAGCCAAGCTCATGGGCTTTGATCTTGATTCCAAAGCTCTTACATCTGCCGCAGGTATTGAGGAGGCTAATATCCATGCCGCCGCAACTAACGCAGCGGCCAATAGGCCAACAGACGTATTGCAAATTGCAAACGCTTTGGTTGAAGATTCTGCCAAACAAGGTAAACCTATGACAATGTCAGAGGCAATTAACCAAACATTCCAAGAAAAAGCCGCAGGTGCAGATATAGGCGCACAAGAAAGAAAAATGGCGGTTATCCTTAATAAACGAACAGAAGCCGCAAAATCTCCATTTATTATGGCTGGTATGATGGCTCCTCCCGGATCTCCAAAACGTATTCAAGCTGAAGCTGATTTGCAGCAAAAATACAAAGAAATTGATGATGAAGTAAATCTTTTATATGGCGGCAAGTCAACATCTTCCGCTACCCCTGCGCCTACACAAACTAACCCTTTATTGCCACCGCCCAGTAGTGGAGGTTGGGGTCAGTATAGTGTTGTTCCTAATCATTAATTATGCCAACATACAGAATCACTGCGCCTGATGGTAAAACCTATCAGATTGATGGGCCTGCGGGAGCCTCTCAAGAGGATGTTAAAAATGAAGTAATGAGGCAGAATCCTTATGCTGCCTATACTACAGAAGAATTAAAGAATGCGCCTACTGCCTCAACCTCAACGGCAGATTTTCTGCGTCAGATTGGACAAGGAGGAATCAGCGGGGCTAAGTCTTTAACTGATTTATTTGGCGCAGGCACTGATAGCCTATCCAAGGCAAATGAATATCTTGAAAAAGGTTTGTCTCCTCAGCTTCAAGAAGAACAAAGGATAAATCAAGAAATTCTAGAACGTGCCAAGGGCAAAGGGATACTTGGAGAGTTGTCAGCCAATCTGCGCCCTGTTTTCCAACATCCCTTTACATCGACTGGGTCTGCAATAGCATCTAGTGTTCCAATGATTGCTGGTTCTGTTTTAGCAGAACCATTGGGTCTTGCAACCGCCGCCGAGTTAGGAATTGGCTCTTTAATGGGTCTTGGTGGACAGAAGGGCCAAAACTATCAGAATGTCCATGATGAGGCCATCAAGCAAGGTAAATCAGAACAAGAGGCCGAAGCCCTTGGTCAACAAGCCGCAGAGTATAGTGTTAAGAACTTACCCAGTTTGGCGGCGGGTGCATTATCTGGTGCATTGGAAGGCCCACTTAGCCCTGCGGCTAAACTTGGAAGATACTTGCGTCCCGGCGAATTGGCAGAGGGGGCTATTAAAAACATACCCAAACCAACCTTTGCTCGGGCTTTAGGTACATCTGCTCTTGAGGGCGGTTTAGGTGAATATGTTCAAGGATCAGCGGCTCAATTGGGCTCTAACCTAGCTCTACAAAACGCAGGGTTTGATACCCCTCTTATGGAAGGCGTTATGGGTGCTGGTGCTCATGATGCTTTGATTGGTGCTTTGACAGGAGCGGCAGTATCGCCTGCTCAGTTAAGTAGTCTCAAGCGGGAATATGATGCTGACCAAGCCAAGATCCTAACAGAGGAAGCTGCCAAGAAACAGAAGGAAAGCGCAGATCTTCTAGCCAAATTCAATGAACAGAACCAAATCAATCCCGAGCTTTTAGCTCTTCCTGCGCCTGCTCCGAAAGTTGAAGGCAATCAGGCTGAACAATCCCTATTCAACCCTCATGGTAACTACACGGCAGAAGAGCTAGGCCCAGAGCGTGTAGCAGCCATTGATGCCCATAGGGCAGACAATGGTAAGCCTCCATTAAAGAGCTATTCAATTGAGGACATTGTTGATGCAATGCCAAGCCAGTCTCTGCATCCTGCCGACACTCGGGTCAAAAACCCAGAAGGCGAGAGAGCTGATTTAAACGCATTGATTGCCAACAAGGTGGGTCATACCAATGAGAAGGTAAGCCCACAAGATGTGGTCAACAAGGCCATAGAGAGAAATGTAGATACCTCTGGCGAAGGCTTTAAAGACTTCCTAAGACGCACCACAGGTATTGGTGAGCTGAACATGATGACGGACGGCCAGAGATTTGCCGCCCAGCAAGCATTGCAGAACATGGAACCCCATACAGGAGAAGCCCCGCTTATCCTGCCAAGAGGGACAAATGCCACCCATTATGACGCAGATCAGCGTTTAAACGCTATTAATGCTTTAGACCAGCATGGCGGCCCGGTAAGCCAAGAGAAGGCAATCGAAACCATCAAGAAGGCCACAGGCTTAGAACGTGATCAAGATGCACAGCACATGATTGCTGAACTCGTCCGTTCTGGGGATTTTGATTTAAACAAAGACAATGAGCTGGAGCAACCCAGCTCTACATCCTATCTACCCCCAGGCTACCATATTGAAGAAGGTTCGTTTAAAGAGGGTGAAGCCCCTGAGCATTTCAAGATCATGGCCGCCGACAAGGAACTTGGTATTGCTGACACCCAAGAAGCCGCAGAAGAGAAGAAGAACAAGTATCTAGAGACTAGGGCCAAAAAATCAGAAAACATTGATAAAGAAATCGAGCAAAAGCAAGCTGATGTCCAGAAATCAAAAGATGATCTAGAAGCAATGGAGGCTATGGGAGAAGGCAGGACTCCCGCCTATCAGAAGGCATCTGCCGACCATGCTGCTTTAGAAACAAATACCCAAAAAGAGATTGGTGATTTAAACAGGACTAAGTCTGAGTTAGATCCTGAAGTCAATCCTCTTTCAATCAAGGCTGGCAACATCGTACCCAAGACCCGCAAGGGCTTCACGATCTTCAAGAATAACCAGTCTATTGGTACTTTCCCTGACCGTAGTACGGCAGAGAAAACCATTGCCGCCAACCTGACCACCAAAGAACTAGAGCAGTTAACAGGCGATAAACGCAGACGTAGCTTTGCTCGCTTGGCCGATCAAGAGCTTAATGACAGGGTAACAACTGGCATCAAGGTCAAAGTGACCAAAGAGTTTGAACAAGCCGCTCCTGAACTAGGAAAACAGCTAGAAGCCATGTTGGCCAAGTTTGGTCTAAAGGGTGTGGGATTAAAACTCATGAGTACCCTTGGCGGGAACGAAGGTGAGTATGCCCATAGCCTAATCAAGATAGCCTTGGATATCACCGATCCAATTGGTGTATTGCGCCATGAATCAGTTCATGCGTTAAAGGCGTTAGGGTTCTTTACCGACAACCAATGGAACGCTCTGAGGCGCATGGCCAAGGATAAATGGATCAAGGAATACCTCAAGGACAAACCTTTTGCTGAAGGCAAATCCCGTTATGACGCATACATGGAGATGTACAAGGGGGATATGAACGCCATAGAGGAAGAGGCGATAGCCGATGCCTTTAGGGATTTTGCAAAGAACGGCAGCCCACCCGGGATGATTGCTGCGTTGATTAAGCGTTTAAACGAGTTCTTTGAAGCCATCAAGAATGTTCTATCCGGAAATGGATTTAACACAGCCAATGATGTCTTTGAGAAGATTGAGAAGGGTGAGCTTGTTGCAGGTGAAGTTAAAAACAAACCTACTCAAGGAAAATTTTCATTTAAACAATATTCTGAAACAGTACCAAAAGAACCGGGTACTACGCCAATTAAAGAAGGCTATGTCCGTTTATACCATCAGACGGATGGTGACAATTTAAGACAAATTGAAAAAGAAGGTTTGCTACTTGAACGTGCTAAAGGCATTGAAGGGCCAAAAGCAATTTATGCAGGAGAAACTCCATTCTATGGAGAGGTTTCCAGCAGACCAACCCTTGAATTCCAAGTTCCTAAAAAGGATTGGGATGCACCATTTGTTTTGAGAAATGTAAAGCCAGAAGATTTTATTTCTGCACATTACCCTTGGCATAAACATGCAAGATACCTTGAAGACAAAGAAGGTATTGCAAACGTTTTATCAGGAAGGTTTGATGACATCGATCCCAATACAGATTCAGGTAAAGCTGTTAAGTACATTAAAGATAAATATAGTAATGAAGAAGGCAGGGCAAGTCTTAAGAGTCCATTGGAGCCTTATGTTTCTGCACAAGAAGCACAAGAGAGAATTCAAAGAAGGATTAATCGGCCTGCTGGCGTTGGTTTACCCACCAATCAAAGAACAGAATTTACCAATGAAAACGGCCAAAAGCTGGTGGTTGGCAAGATTACCCATGAGGATTGGCTTAATCGGGTTAACACCCTCATGGACAAAGAAGAGATTAAAGATTCTCGCAATTGGTATAAACAATTGCATGAGTTGTTTGAGCCGTTGTTTGGGGCTAAGTCTTCTGATTATGCTTTAGCTTGGTTGTTATCCCAGCAAAGGGCAAGCCCAACAAAAGGTTTGACCGATGTATTGAGAGCCTCAGATATTGCCCAAGGCAAACAAAAAGTCATGGGCGCTGGTTTAAACGAGCAAGCCTTGATTGATGTTTTAAGTGGCAGAATTCCTAAATCTGGCGTTGGTGCAAAACTTCTTGATTTCATTGATAGCGAGCTTGGCTTGCCCGCCAGAACCTATATGAAAGGCGATGTTCGTGGCAGACAACCTGCGGCGATTGATGTTTGGGCGCAAAGAGATATTGGTTTTGTTGACCCAACAATCCATGAATACATCCGCAAAACATTTGGAGAGGAAGCGGCTAAATCAGTTTCTGTAGACAAAACAGTAAACGGGGAATCGCAATATGAACATGGCATTGATTTCTACAACGATGTTGTGGACATGCTCAACAAGAAGAATTACATGGGCGGCGGTTGGACTGCAAGGGAAGTTCAAGCTGTTGGCTGGGTAACCATGCAAAGAGCCTTGGGTATCAAGGCTGAGTTTGTTAGAGACATTGTTAATGGCAACACACGCAGGATCTCTATTGGTCTTGCGCCCGGCGGTGGCTCTGTAATGGCAGGCAAATTGATGGGTAAAGAGATACCCGTAAAATCTGCTCAAAAAGTTATTGATAATTTAGCCAAAATTGCAGGCATCAAGGTTATTCAAAACGTAGATGGAGTTGGCGCTTACTTGACTTACGTTGAGGGCGCTATTCAGATTGATGCCATTGCATCTCCTGAATCTGTGGCTGACTTCATGGATATGGTTGGTTATGCATTCCAACAAACAGAAATCATCAACACAAGAGCTTTAGCTTCTGGTAAAAATATGGCTATTGACGTAATGTCTAATGGCCTTGATACATCAGATAAAGCCGTAAAATTCTTTACGGAGTTCTTGAATCATGTACCCCAAAAGGGTGGCGATCCTATTGCCGCAGGATTCCAACAAATCACTGTTGATGGAAAGAATGGCATCCGTCTATTAAACTTTGGCGGTAATTGGAGACAATCACAAGTCAAAGAAATTCAAGATGCTTTAAACAAAACATCTATTCTTACCGATACACAAATTAATGATGTTGTCGTCAGCCAAGTTGTGCTATCATCCACCAAAAATGATTGGAAGGAAACTCCAAATGGTAACACCTATCTCGATTCGCTACGCACAAGAGGAAGACTACAAGAAGCGCAACAACTACAACGTGAGTACCCTCCATCACGCTTCGACCTTACAGAAGACCAAGGCATCACGTGGGGCGGGACAAAATACTCCCTTGGATCTACAGAACCTACCGTTCGACCCAGCAATAGAAGCAATGAAGGAATCACGCTTGGCAACCAGCAAGAAGGCGCAGTAAGCTATTCCGGTATTCATTACGGCAAAGAAAAGACTGATGTACTTAAAGGTAGCAAGTACGGATCAGGACTGCGTGGTGCAGAGCGTAGAAGGCTAGAAGATCACTGGGATGATCGGGTTAAAAATAGGGTTTATTTCTATATACCCAAAACAACAGGCGAAATGCCGCAACGTGAATCTGGCCTTGGTGGCCATGTTTACACGCAGAAATTCAACAACATCCTTGGCCCCGGCAAAGAGATGTCTCGGATTATGATTGAGGCCAGAGAGAATGCCAACGAGTTTGAATCAGCCATAGTTGATGCAGGCTATGATGGCTACGCAGTTCCCAATATGGGAATGATGGTTATCCTTAATCATGATGTCCCTGTTAAATACGAAGGAACTGTATCTGAAGTTGCTAAGGCAAGCCTAAAAGCTCCCAACACACCTGCGTTTAAACATTTCTTTGGCGACAGCAAAGTTGTAGATAAAGATGGTAATCCATTGGTTGTTAGTCATATTTCCAAAGCTAACCCAACTGTCTTTGATAATAAGTACAAGACAGATTTGTCCAGCATGGGCTTTCATTTTGGAACCAAGGAACAGGCTCAATTTAGAGGTACTCAATACGACTTTAAATCAAATTTGCCAACAATTGGCAATTATTACCTTTCAATTCAAAATCCATTGGAAGTAAGCCACATGGAATCCTATGCGCCAGATCATCTAGCAGACAAGATGATGGACATGGATTTAATTACTGAAGAAAAGTACGATTCAATAAGGGACAAGTATTACAACGAACCAGATGTTGGTGCGGCTCTTGTCAAGATTCTTCAGAAGGCTGGCTATGACGGGCTTGTTTATAGCAATGAAATGGAAGGCGAAGGCAATTCGTATGTTCCATTTAAATCAACGCAAATCAAATCAGCTACAGAAAACAAAGGCACATTTGATGTAACCAATCCAGATGTACGAGCCAGCTTAAAAGCCCCAAACACCAAAGAGTTTAAACGTTTCTTTGGCGACAGCAAAATTGTTGACAAAGCTGGCAAACCGATGGTTATGTACCATGCCACCAACGCAGACTTCAATACATTCAGACGATCTAATGATGGCAAGCTGGGCGAAGGTATATACAGTACCTCTATACCTGAATACTCAAATGAGTTTGCCCCTGAAGGCAACGTCATGCCTTTGTATGCCCACGCAGAGAATCCATTTGTTATCAATGTAACCCGTGGCAATAAAGCTCTTACAGAAAGATTCTCAGGTGATATCAATAAAGCAATGATCAAAGCCGTTGAAGAATTCACGGACGGCAAAACAAGATTGATGGATCTAGAAGGCAATCAAGTCAGGGAACTGTTTGAGAAGAACGGCTACGATGGCATCATGGTCAAAGACGACCAAGGCAATATCGTAGAGTTGAATGCGTTTACACCCAATCAATTGAAGTCGGCCATCGGCAACAAAGGCACTTACGACTTCAACAAACCTGATGTCCGAGCAAGCCTTGGCACTCTTTTAAACGGCATACCCAACGCTGCTGGCCTAGCAGATCGTTTAAACACTGTTACCCCTGGAAGGGAAGATGTAGGCCACGCCCGCAGGATGATTGAGGCAATCAACCCCAAGAACTTTGGAGATTTCCGTACCAACATCCTTAACCGCTATAACCAAATGGCAGTCCATGACAAGATGCTTGCCAAGACCAAAGGGCTTGTTAAGCTGATGGCCGATGCAAGTGCTGAAGCTGCGGCTTTGATGTCTGACCTAGCGTCCGGCATTGCGGCAGAAGCCATTGGCAGGAACGGTGGTGTCCCTGTTTACAAAAACGGCTATACCTCCGTAGACAAATCTGGCAAAGGCTTGGTAGAGATCTTTGCCCCGCTTGCCAAGCTAAACAACCCAGAGATGTACAGGATTTATCAGTTCTGGGCAGGCGCTAAACGGGCTAGAAGACTGATCAGGGAAGGCCGTGAAGAGAACTACACGCCCGCAGATCTTCAACATGCCAAAGAAATAGAGAAGAAGTACGGTCATGTCTTTAATAAAGTCCATGATGACTGGATCAAATACAACAACGGCCTTGTCAAATATCAAGTTGACACTGGTGTGTTGTCGCCAGAAAAGGCCAAAGAGTTCTCCAAGTACTCCGACTACATCCCATTCTATCGTCAGATCGATGGCGACACGACTGTAGGCCCACAACTATTCCAGTCCATGACTGGGGTAAAGGCTCCCAAAAAACTCAAGGGCGGTGAAGGGCCACTGGCCGATCTCTTAGAGACTGTGGTCAGGAATACCCATGCCGCTATCCAGTCTGGTACAAAGAATGTGGCGGCTACAAGGGCTGTCAAGAACGCAGAAGAGCTTGGTCTGGCTGAGAAAGTGCCGTTTAAACAAGACAACTTCAACACCGTGAAGATTCTTGAGAACGGCAAAGAAGTTTATTACGAAGTATCTGACCCTCTCTTAGTTCAATCCATGCAGGGTTTAAACCTACCTGACCTGCCATTCTTGGGTATCCTAGCTGCGCCCGCCAACTGGCTACGCAACATGGTTACCAAAGAACCAGGATTTATGTTGGCCAACATGATGAAAGACTCGATCTCGGCCTACATCACCAGTGGGTCAAACATGACCCCAGTCATTGATACAGTCAAGCATTTCACCACTGCAATGGCAGGCACTAACCCAACCATTGAAAAGCTCAGAGCCGCAGGTATTGGTGGTGGTCATTTGGGTGGAAACATTGAGGTTGCAGGTAGAGACTTGGCCAAGAAGCTACGTAAGGAAGCTGGAACTAAGACAACCCTAGAGAAGGGTCTTACCCCGTTTACATCTCTATGGGAAGGATTGGAGCATGGCACAGAAGCATCTGACCTAGCAACCCGTGCGGCCATCTATCAAAAGACTATGGATGAGACAGGCAATGAAGCAGAGGCCATCTATCAAGCCTTGGAGGTGATGAACTTCTACAGGAAAGGGGCTAACCCTATCATTCGTATTTTGTCTGCGGTGACCCCATTCCTGAACGCAAGGATCCAAGGTTTGGATGTGTTCTACCGTGCAGGGTTTGCACCGTTTATTGACAAGAATGCAACAGAAGCTGACAAGGCTAGACAGAAAGCTTTCTTTGTCCGTGGTGCAACCATCATGGCGTTGTCTGCGGCTTATTGGGCATTGACCCATGATGATGATGATTACAAGAAACAGGAACAAGAAACTCGGGATAACAACTGGTTAATTCCATCCCTCGGGGTTAAGATCCCAATTCCATTTGAGGTGGGCTTTATATTCAAGGTTATCCCTGAAAGAGCCTTAGAGTATTTCTATGGCAATGACACGGGCAAGGATTTCCTCCAATCCATGAAACGGGGGATCACCTCTACTCTAGCCGTTCAATTACCGCAAGTCTTCCAGCCTGCGTTTGAAGCCACAACCAATTACTCATTCTTTACTGGACGGGATATTGTTCCCCAAGGCTTACAGAATGTAGCCCCCGAATATCAAGTCGGCCCATCCACAACCAAAACCTTTGAGGCCATAGGTAAAGAACTGGGTCAGTCACCCATCATGCTTGAGCATCTATGGAAAGGCTACACAGGAACGATGGGAATGTACATGGTGGATGCTATAGATTCCATCATCAATTTAAACAGCGATGTTCCCAAAGCCTCCAAGCGTTTTGAGCAGATGCCATTCATCAAGAGGTTTGCCCTAGACCCAGAGGCACGTGGATCGGTGTCCTCTTACTATGATCTTAAGGACTCGGTAGATCAGGCGGTGCGTACATCCAACCTATTAGAGAAGACGGGTAACTACCAAGACATCGGCGAGTATATGCAAGAGAACGCAGGACTCCTAGCCACGGATGACTACGTTAAATCTATGGACAAGAGCATGAAGGAGCTTCAGAACGAAGCCACAATTGTTCGTTCGTCAGGCATGAGTGCTGATGAGAAGAGGGATGCATTGAAGGCCATCGGTGAGGCACAGAATGCCTTAACGGCCAATGTCCAGTATCTTAAGAAGATGATGTCTGAACGATAGAGTTATCGAAGAGCCATCCTATCGTTCTTCGGTGGGCTGTTTCCCACATGTTTAAACGCTCTTCCTTGGACATCTTGCTGCCTTGGTCTAAGGCCATATGGCAGGCATAACAAAGGGCCGCAATCCTATAGTCATGTGCTTTAAGACCACGGCCCTTACCGTCTATGAGTTGATTAGAATGGGCGGCAACGATTGTTCCGTCTTCAATGCCACAGTTTTGACAGGGGGAATTCCTTACTGAATCCAGAAGGCTCCGGTTCCTGTACATTCCTTTTTGATACAAAGATTACCTCTTTTCCGTCTATGTCTTTGGTTGTAAAACGATGGCCGTTTACACATTCCCTGCGTCTTCTGTCATCCCGCTTTTCCAGGATTCTTGTAGATTTACCGCAAGTGAAGCAGTTCATTCTAACCACCATTCATCATTGGGCCAAACAAGGATGGGGGTATGTGGCCCCAAGTACCCACCTTCGATATTGAACTCAATGAACTCTCGGGCTTCTTCCGCAGACATGCCATCCCTTTTCATTAGAATTTCCCTTATCTTTTCCGCATCATATACCAAGACTTCAACTTGCGTTTGATCTCTCCATGTGTATGCAGGGCCAAGCATGGCCTCATCATAGTCGTCATATTTGATCATAGATCCAACTCCGGAAAACGTTGTTCAAGGAACCCTCTTCTAGCTTCTTCGCTCCACCTCTCCCAAGAGAAGTAGATAACCTTTAGCTTTCTATTTGAGTATTTCCATAGGACTCTCATATAAGTTTCATTTGCCTTGGCGCTGGGGTGAAGTCAAACTCAATACCGTATTTCAATAATTCTATCTTAATATGGATAAGGCTTACTCTGCCAATGTTGGGTTCTTTATAGAGAAACCTTTGTTGCTTAAGTAAATCTTCAACGGTGTGAATGTCGGCCATCCGCAATACATTTTTAATCCTTTTGGTTAGATTAAGGTCTTCTAGTCGAGGTAACTTAGGTTTAGCCTCCTTGGTTGTAATCATTGCATCTGCAAACTCATAAGCCATTTTGGATACTTGAGTACAATATGTTGATTTTAAACCACCCTCCATAATGATGCCTTGCATGGCCATGCCTGCAAACCAGTCTCTTAAGTCCATGCCTTCTTGTGTTGTGTTGTTTGGAAATGCTTTCATTTGTTTTTCTCCTTTAGTTTGTTTTCAATATCTCTCACCATCTCAATTACAGTACCCCTACCGCATCCTGTTTGGAAATCTTCGTAGTCCCAATAACTTTCGGCTTCCTCATCTGTCAGCCCTACCCATTCTTTCTTACAAAATCCTCCATAGTTGGAACACATCTCTGAATTCCACTTGGATTTGTTTAAACGTTGTGTCTCTTTGCACTTGGATGCAATGCGCTCAAACTCTTCGTCTTCTTCAGTCATAGCACCCTCCAATTAATCAGCCAACATTTGATGGATCCCCAGAATGTTTGTTTAAATAGTTGTGCTTCTAATTTATTGATGCGCTCCTTCAGCTCATAGTTCTCCAACAACAATTCACTGTTGTGCATGGACATCATGTTCCATGCTTTTTGTATGTCTTCTTGATTCATCTGTTGCCCTCCGTTCTAATGTCTTCTATTCTGTGGCGTGTGCAAGCCTTACCGCAATTCTCATCCCAGTTCTTTCTTGTTACTACATTAGCACCACATCTAGTGACGTAATGGTAGTTGCCATCATAGAACCTGTAGACTTTGCATCCATCTATCTCTTGGATCACTTGCATGGCATGGTCTCTTGCAGTCTCTTCTTTGCTTGGCCCAAAACCTAGATACAAAAGAAACACAAAACCCCAAACAAGAAGACCCAAGATAAGAACAACACCTGTTGCGTAAGCTATTGCTATGAATGTATCTTTCATGTGTTCAGCTCCTTAAGCTT
>Ga0214246_1000201_pt1 | contig 16854 bp, 15 predicted proteins | sample TroBogypolimnion_41_FD_153084 | JGI IMG/M metagenome (GOLD analysis project Ga0214246, IMG submission 153084) | Freshwater microbial communities from Trout Bog Lake, WI - 29MAY2009 hypolimnion | ecosystem: Environmental > Aquatic > Freshwater > Lake > Hypolimnion/Profundal zone | place: Trout...
ACCAAAGGTGTGGACAACACACGCCATTTGGATTTGCGAATCAATTCCGCTGGCGGCTCGGTATGGGAAGGGCTGGCGATTAAGACGCGCATTGATGAATGGAAAGGCAAAAAGACGGCGAGCATTGACGGCATGGCCGCTTCCGTCGCGTCTTGGTTGCCAATGGGCAGCGGTGTAAAAGTCCGCGCCCCTCGCCACGCGCAAATTTTTATTCACGACGCATGGGGAATGTGCATGGGGAACGCGGAAGAAATGGCGGCGCAGTCGAAAGACTTGGACACCACCTCGCAGCAGATTGCGGAAATGTATCAGCGCAAGGCTGGCGGCACGGTTGACGAATGGCGCAATCGAATGAAAGAAAATTCGCTATTCACCGCCGAAGAAGCAAACAAGCTCGGATTGATTGACGAATTGACCGACGACGAACCGATTTCAAATTTCACGGCATTGCAAGTCCGCAACATGAAAACAAAACTTGCCGCCTTGAACACGATTAAACAACCCGTCCAACAGGGCGGACAACACAAAAACAACAAAACCAACATGAAACGAAAAGATAAAATCGCCCTGCTTAACCGTAAGGGTGTATCTGTTTCCAAAAATGCCACCAATGAATTTTTGGACAAAATGATTGCCGCGAGCTACAACGCTCCGACTTTCAAAAACGGCAAAGATGACGACCACGACGAAGATTGTGATTGCGCCGAATGCTCGGTGAAAAACGCTCCCGAACCTGATGCGGAAAAGCCTGATGCAGACTCCGACGACGGCGCGCCCGCAAAAGACGAAGAGCTTTGGAAAGCATCTACGGAAAACCGCTTGAAGCAGGTTGACGCGCTCCTTTTGAACCAGCGCAAATCCGCGCTGCAAGCGCAGTTTGACAAGCTCGTTACAGAAGGAAAACTTCCGGCGAACGATGTCAAAGAATGGATGACCGACGCGCTGAACGCAAAAGAAAACGAAGCTGGCGAAAACCCGATTGTCGCTAAACTGAACAAATTGCCTGTCGCATTGCCGGGAACTGCGCCGTTGAACATCACCGTTGGCGACCCCAACTCCATTGATGAGCTTGACCGCGCCGTTAAAAACCTGATGGCTCCGGCTCACTTCTATTCGCGCAATGGCACGACCGCTGAAAATTACAGCGAGCGTCTGGCGATTGGCGAAAACTCCAAACGCGCTTCGCAGCTTATCAACGGCATGAAGAAATACGAAGTGCGGGATAAGAAAGTTGGCGAAGAACTCGTTGGCCCGCTCCGTGCGGCGTATGACAAGTTCGTTGCCAGCCCGCGCAACGCGAACACGATGTCAACCGGCTTGCTCCGTCAGGTTATTCTATCGGAAGTAATGCGCGCGTTCCGCCGTCAGTTCACGTCGCTGTCTTACTTCTCGCACAACTTTGGCAACGTGCCGCTGGAAGGCACGGACGTCGTGCAAGTGCCTTACTACCCGTTGGCAACTACCGCCAGCACGGAGTTCACCTATGCGAATGGCTATGTGGCTGGCGCGAACGCGCAGACGCTTTCCAAGAGCATCACGGTTGGCGGCATTGGCAACGGCGTTCCTACTCCGGGTTCTGGCCGCAAGTATCAACCGCTGCAATTCAGCGCGTATCAAATCCGCCGTCAGCCTTGGTTGGACATTCAGAAATTGTCTGTCCTCGCCGGCGAGCAGTTGGCGATTGACGTGCGTGCGGACATCATCGGCTCGAACATCAACGCGGCGAACTTTGGCAATGCGATTTGGACTGGCAACGCGGGCGGTTTCGACCATACCGTTGTTGGCAACGTCTTGATGCAAGCCGCTATCAATGCGTATTGGCCGCTGAAAGGTCGCAACATCGTGGTTGCTCCGAATTATTTCAGCAACCTTGCGATTGATCCCGGACTCTATCCGTATCTGTATTCTGGAAACACCGACATCCTCAATGAGGGTGTCATTCAGAACAAATACGGTTTTGAAAACATCCTGCACGACCCGCTCTTGCCGGTTGCGAATTATATTCGCGGCGGTGATGGCACGGTTACGGCGGGAACTGACCCTTATTTGGCTGGCTATATGTGCTGGCCGTCTGCGGTCTTGGTTGCCACCGCGCCGATTATGCCCCCTCCGGGCGTGTTGAAAAAGCTCGTTGCTTACGAGCAAATCACCGACGACCAGACAAACCTCGCGTTCACTTACCAGTTCTGGGGTAATGAGTCCGCGAACGTGGACAATGAAATCATCGAATGCACCTACGGTTCTGGCCTTGGTGAATTGAAAGCCTTGTTTCGCTTAACTAGCCAAGGAAACTAACCAACACCGCTCCCGCCGTAACTGAATAGAATCAGGGCGGCGGGAGCGGACAATCTCTAAAAATTATGAGCGAAAACATTTTAATCGGAAAGAGCCGCAAAACTGGCAAATGGGAATTGCTGGCTGACCCGTCCGAAACGTATGATGCACACTTACGCATCTATCAGAAAATTGCGTCAAAAATTCCGGTGAATGATGATTATTCGCGCGTTATTTTTGGGCGCGTTCAAAACACGTCAACCCCGCTGACTTTAGTTACAACGGAAGAAAAAACCACGCGCGATAGCTCGCTGGCGGCTTCTGCTGATGTTGCTAAAAATGCGGGACGTGACGCCGATGAGCGCACGGCGAAAATCGCCGCTCAACAAGCGGAGCGGGCGCAGGAATCAAAAGACGCAATCCTTGACGAAAAGAATGCGTTGATTAACCGCATTCGCAAGAGTGCGGGATTGCCGCCTCTGGAAACCACCAAAACCGAAACGGCGGCGGATGAACTTGCGGAAAAGCTGTCAAAGGCAAAGCCGATTGTTCCCAAGCCTGACGCGGAAGCGGACGCCAAGAAAACCCACGAAGAACTAATTTCGGACAAAAATAAACTGGTTGAAACCGTCCAAAAAACGGCTGCGGAAACCACTGCCGGACAAACCAAAAAAATAATTTAACAAACTCAATTCAAAAAACAAAAACATGAAAACATTGCAAAAAATCATCTGTATTGCGGCCTTGATTGCCACTCCGCTTGTCTCTCAAGCCTTGCCGCCTACGGCATTATTTGACGGAACGCTTTACACCAACGCGACTGTCGTTGTTGGCGGCAACACGAATCAAGTCGGCGTCGTGCTGGCAGCGTCAACCAATACGTTCAACTTTCCAGCCGCATCTAGCTGGAATGCTTCTGGCGTTACGGTTGGCAGCCAGCTTAACACAAACCAATGGCCGTCCGCAGCGTTTCAGAGCTACGGCTATCCGCAGACGATTTACGGCCCGTTCCAAACGGCTGAAATTTACATTAGTCTGCCCAATACAGCTGGCACGGCTGATACTCACGTTGTGACGTTTAACGGAACGCCGGACGGCGTAAAGGTTTTGACTAATCTTTATAGCTTTACGGTTACGGCGGGAACTCCGCTTTACACCAACATTAACATTGGTGCGCTATACGGCTTGGCAGTGAACACGATTGCAAACACCAATGCGGCGGCGGCGGTTACGAATGGCGTAATTATCGTTGGCGGTAAAAACGAACTGTAATTCATACCAATGTCCAGCCTGTCAGACACGATGTTATCTGCAAGTTGCGCTCCGCTACTTGAAAACATTCATGGAGAAACGATAACCGTGCTGACAGGCTTGGACGCTGGCAAAAAGTTTAACGCCATTAACGAAATTGAAACCGATGTCTTTTTGGAATCGGATTTGATTAAAGACCCACGCGGGAAACGGGTTTTACGGTTTAGGGATGTTGCGGGCAATGTGCCGCGATTGACAAAGCTGGACAGATTGCAAACGGCTGATGGGCGGAAATGGACGGCAACGCGCAGACCGTTAAGCGCGTATTTGACGGTAGATTTTGAACTGGTTGGATTATCAAACGACAATTAAAAATTATGAAACGATTGAAACTAATTAAGGCGGCAACTGACTTTGCCTTTGAAAACTTTGGCATGACGGACAAGGTTGTTTTTGCTGAATCAGCATTGGCAGCGTTCAAAGCTGGCGGATTTGACTCCGCCGACTTCGATGTTTGGGTTAATTCCGTAACCACGGAAGCGCGGACTTGGAATCAGATTTCGCAACAGAAATTGCCGAGCGAAATGATTGCTCCCGCGCCCGCCGCGATGCCATCCGCAAGCGGTTCTGCAACTCCCGCCGCATCCTAAAATGATTGCCGTCCAAGAGATTGATACGCGCGGTTTGACTAGCCTAATCAACGGCCTGTCAAACGCGCTGATTTCTCAAGGCGGTGATTGTTCGCAGGTTGTCAAAGACGAAACGCGATTACTTGCTGCCGAGTGCGGGAAGATTTCAGGCCCGCGCAATCGCCAAAAGAAGTTCAACAGCATCCCGAAAGAAATTGGCCGAGTCTTTGCGCCGCTTCCTGCAAAACCGTGGGGGATTAAAAAGCGCGGACACGGCGATATGCTTTGGCTTAATTCTGGCGAGCATTTCTTGACTGGCGTTCGCCGCTCGCGGGTTTTGAGCGAAAGCCCGTCAATGGAAACCATGTTTCGCGCGTTCATCATGGCTGATGGAAAAATGGGTAAAAAGTATTCAGTCATTGGCGAGCGCGGAAAGCAGAATGTTCAAGAGATTAACCGAATCATGGTTAAGCGTAGCTCGTTCTCGCAATTCACGCGCTTTGTTCAAAGCCACATGGGGCGCATGAAAGCAACTTGGTTTGCGACAGCGAAAAAGATTGAGCCATCCACGGAAGTTCCGAAATGGATTGCGCGACACATTGACGGAAACCCGAAAGCGATAACCGATTTAACGGGATTGCAAAACTCGGAAAGTCCATCAACCGTTTTCGGAAGCAAAGCAATCGGCATTGGAAAATTCCGCGATGAAATTAACGCAGCGGTTAAATCGCGCGAAACCAAAGTGGCGGCGAAAATTAAATTGATTTTGTCTGGGTATTCCAAAGACGTTGCGCATGGAATTAAGATTCGCCGCCACGGAAAGGACGCGCATGAATCTTGATTTGATTTACAACATCCGTCCGGCGATTGAAGAAGGTTTGCGCGGTTGGTTCACAGCGCAATCAATCAACGCTTTCACGCGCCAAAATGCACCGGAGAATTTTGAAACCGTTCGCCCGCGAGTGGAAATTGACGCGAAGGTTGGCGCAATGACTGGGCATAAGCACGTCACAGCGCAGGGCGTTCTTTACAATGACACATTTGGATTTGAATTAACCGTGACGGCAATTTGCGACCCGCAAAATACCGAAGTCGCAAACGTAACGATTGACCAATACGTTGCGCGGATTCGCGGCATGATGCAAACCTTTGGACAAGCAACATGGACAGACACGGCGAATTTTCCGAACCATTTGATAGTCGAGCCGCTGAAAGATACGTCAACAGCGGACAACTTGAAGTCAGACGACAATCAAGAATGGTCAGAATTAACTTTTAGCGGAATAGTTCAAATTCGGACGAACTCTTGGACAAACACATAAACCATCAACTGAAATAAAATTATGCCATCAACAGGCGGAAACCAAACATCATTCTTTAACGACGGCGGCGTAGGACACGGCGCGTTTGTTGCAAACTTCAGCGTTGCCGGTCAGGTCGTTTTGGAATCGTTCAATCCGAAATACGGAGCGAAAACGATTGAGCAAAGCAACCAAATCGGAGCACCATTGAAACAAGCCAGTGTTCGCACGTTTGACACGGCGACCGGCACGGCGCAAATGCCAGTGGATAACACGGGCAACACGCCGACGATTATTTTGCGCGGCGATTATTTCACCGCTCCCAATGCTTACGGCGGCGACCAATGGTATGTCGAGGACGCGGGCAACGCTTATCAGGCGGGCGCGTATTGGAAACAGGAATTGACGCTCCGCAAGATTTACAACGGCATTCCGCCTTCTGGAAATAGCTAATCACTATGCGCCATGAGCGAACCTCAAAAGCGTTTTGTGAAACAGCCGGCGGGTGTTTTGCTCTGCGAAATGCCCGGACTGGTTGAAGCACTTGCGGCGGCAGAGCATCGGCAATTCATCACGCGCGAAAATTCGCTGCTTGGATTAACGTATGATTTGTGCGGCGAAAGAGTCCGCACAATGACGATTGCCGATTACGTAGTTTTAGAGCGCACACAAAGCCCTTTCATCCGGCGCATAGAGCCATCGCGATATGATGTTGCGATGTTCCTTTGGGTGATGTCGCCACAGTTCAAATTGTGGAGTGACGGCATTGGCTGGCGCGGCTTATTTCCATCACTTGAGCCATTGGCGGCATTTTTCCACGGCCTGAAAATTAAATGGAAATTTCTGCGCGATTGCCCAAAGTCGAGCGAGCAAGTTGTTTTGAAAGCGTTTGAATACATTGACGAAATGTTTTACGACGCGCCGCCATCGGTAAGCGGCGGCGGTGAATCTTGCTTGTCGTATTTGACGGGGTGGTTTGATGCGTTGCAAAGCGAGTATCATTTTCCATCGGAAGCAATCTGGAAAATGGGGTTGCCGGAATTGTTTCAGCGGTTAAACGCGATTCGGCAAAGGCACAATCCGAATATGCCGACGTTCAATAAAAAAACCGACGAGCTAAAAATGTGGGTGGTAAATGGATTGCGCGAAAAAAGATTTACTTTAGACGAACTGCGCGACGGAAAGGTTGCGTTTCCAAAACCGAGTAACAACTGATGAATTTCGAGCAAATAATGATTAAGCTAGGCGTTGATGGTTCAGCCGTAAAGGTTGGGCTAGGCAGCGTCACGCAAACCGTTAAGGCTTGGATTCCAACTATCCGCCAGCAAATCGGTTCAATTTTTAGCGGTGGCGCAGGCGGATTGGCAAACGCATTTAAGAAACCATTTGCCGCGATGAAAGCGCAGATGTCGCTTTTGGCTCACGACTTGCTCGGCTCAATGGGTAGGATGCTCGGGGGCTATATTGCTTTTGAAAGCATTAAGCGCGGGCTAGAATCAATTAAGGAACAGATAATTGAAGTCAACCGCATATCAGAAGAAACCGGCGCAGGCACTAATTTTGTGCAAAGTATGATGCTGCAAGCAAAGATTGCGGGCGTATCACTGGAATCTTTAATGGCTCCGATTGTCAAATTTAATCAGCTAATCGGTAAAGCAAAAATGGGAGATGTTTCGGCGTTGGAAAAACTGGATGAAATCGGAGTCGCGCATAATAGCGGAGAAGCGAACGCATTGGGCTACGAAGAAGCCATGAAGAAATTGAAGGTTGCCTTCGACCATGCGGGAAGTTCGTCCAAGCAAGACGCAATTTTATTTGATGCCTTTGGCCGCTCATCATTTCGCATGGCGGGAATTTTCCGGCAATCATCGGCGGATTTTAACAAGATGTTTGAGGACAGTTTTTTTACAAAACTTTCCACTGGCACAATATCTGATTTTATGGATATGTGGCGCGGATTAAAAGTTGCGGGGCAATCGGTCATGTCCACGATTGGCAATATAGTTGATTTGCCATTAAAGGGTGTTCGGGTTGCCGCTCAATTCGTTGGTGCAATTTCTGACGGGGCAAGGAACATGACGCAAATAAACCAAGCAATGCAGCAAACCGATAAATTTGAAAAAGAACAGGGGATGCAAAAAGCGTTGGCAAATCAGGCGTCCGAGGAAGGCGTGACCGTCGAAGAAGAAAAAGCCAAAATCTTAAATCAGCAAAATGATTTGCTAGAAAAACAGGCTGAATTAACCTCCGAAATAGCCGACCGAGATAAAATGTCAGTTAATGATATGGCGTCAAAAGCACGTCAAATCATGGGCATTAAAAGCCCGATGGAACGGATGCACACCGTCACGCCAAGAATGCGAGAGGCTCTGAAAATTAAAAATCTTGAAGAAAAATCTGAAATTGCATGGCTGCGCGGCGATGACAAGGGCAGTCAAAAAATGCAATCGGAAGCTGACAGGGTTAGAAAATCAAATCCTTGGATGATGCGGAAAGACGTTAATCCAATGTCTAAAACCGAGATTGAATTGGGGCGCGTAAATATGCAACTTGAGCCAGTTAAACGCATGGCGGAAATTGTGACGAATACCGCAACTAAATAATATGCCAATCCAAGAGCCATCATCGCAGGATTACGGAAGCGCACCGCTTTATGGCGGCCAAGCCATACTGGGCGATAGATTCATGGTTGATGGCGATTTCTCGCAATGCGACCCATGCAGCTTGCCGGTGATTTCGTTTCCGCTGAAAGGCGATTCAATCCTTTCAACGCGCGATGTTGTTTTCATAGACCCCGCCACTGGAAATTACGCGGTTTATCCGCTTGGCACATTTCCGAACATTCAGCCATGGAGTCCGAATCAAGCCGCAATTTTACTTGAGCAAGAATTTATGGTGGCGCAGGAATACTATATTCCAATGGCTTTGAACACGCCATATTATGCGCCGTGGGCTTTAGGCTGGCAGGGATATACTTCTACCGATTATCCATTGCCGCAACTGGCCGCATTTTATTTAGTTGAAGAAGGCGAATTGCAGGACATGGGCGGCGGCATTAGCAAGCTGAAAAGAAAGTTTGCAACCGTGCCGCCGACACGGAATGAGATTGAACAGTTCGCCTATAACTTCATCGGCTACGCGGATAGCACAACGGGAGTTACCCGCTCTCGCGTCACACTGAATGTTCAATCGCGCGTTCAATACGACTATTATATTTTTGACGATTTAGACATTTTATCAACGCCGCTTTTTCCGAACGGAAACCGATTGGACGTTAGCACAGGATTATCGCCGTCAAATTTTATTTTGCCGCCGACTTACTATTGGCAAGATGCCGCTGGAATCGCTCAAAACATTTACACGGATTCACTAGACGACGATGCTGCCAGCACTCCGCCTAATCCAACTGTTCCTAGCTTTACGAGTTATACGTCCATTATTAAAACGGACGGAACAGCCGCAACATCAAACGGATTAGCCGCTGAATTGGTTGCAGAGGCATCAACTTTAACGCGCTTCATGGGTAACATTTGGGAGCGCAAAACTCGCTTTGTAATCGCGCAATGAGTCAGAAATTTCACTCACGATTTGTCAAGCCGCCGCGCCATCCGTTCGACATTGAGCGGATTCGGCAGACGACGGAAGCGGTGAACGCATCGCGCAATCTACAAATCTACGTCGGACAAAAAGCCGCGATTCATCAAAGTGACTCAAACACGCTAATTGAGTTGCCGCCAAACACGCCGAAAATTGACAAGGTTTCAAACTTTCAGATTTACAACATTGACAACGCAACCGACCCGACTAAAAATAATTTCACGTTTCAAATCAGGCCGGGAATTATTGGTTTTCGTCCTGCGTATTTTCCTTACGGTTTTGCGCAGTCAATTGATTTTTCAAATGTGGTTGGATGCATGCTTGGAAATTGGGAATTTCCACTTGTTGGGACAGGGACGGAAAATAGCGCAACTCAATACTATCCGCCTCCATACCCTTTTTCTTATAGCGGTTATTCAGACCCTTTTGATTCTTATGCAACGCCTTACCCCAATCAAGGGGGAAGCGTTGTTATTCCTAATACAGGCGCAGCAACATTGATAACCTCAACCAACCCAAGTGCGTTTAATTCTGGCGTTCAAATTGAGATTGAGCCACTTGCGCCCGACGTTCATGGAAATCAATACTACGTTTATTTTTGGCTTTTGATAAAAGAAGATAGCGCAAATGGTTGCTACACTGAATTGTGGGGGCAAGCGAGCGGGCGCGGATTTGGAACAGTTGCAATTTTTCCATCGGGGGCGCAAGGCGTAAATGCAATTCCTCTTGGTTTTATTTTTTGGGGCGACATTGCCCAATCTTCTGCGTTTGGAATTTCACAAGTTCAAACAGGCAATGCGATTGGAAATATGCGCCCGATAAATCCAGCATTAATACCGCACGGCTCATATCCAGAAGTTAATGAAATACCTCAAAATTGGCGTGGCAAAAATAGCATTATTCCGATTGCTTTTTCTGCAAGCGGGAATGATTATCGCGTTTATTATCCCGGCGACGTCATTACCGACGATTCGGCGCAGCTTCATTTTGCCAGCGGAACTGGCGTTTCAAATTTAACCAATTATTACAAGCAGTATATTTGCACCTTCGCCACGCCGACGCTGCGAAGCTCTTTTACTGGGGGCAACCCATTTCAGCCCTTTGGCTACGCTTTCGCGTCTTAAAAAGATTTCTTGTAAAACCTAAATTTTATGCTAACAATAAAACGAGTGAAATTTAAGATGTGGAGACTTTTTTTGTTTGCGCTTTTCGCCATTGTTTTATCGGCGATTCCAGCGCGCTCCGCAACTGTCACTTTTACTTTTACAAATTCTTACGGAGTGCCGGACACAAACGCATTCAAACTCTTTCCGATTGCTCCGTATATTAACGCAGACGGCTCTGTGCAAACAACCGGATTGCCGCAACTGATTTCCCCCAATACAAACGGATTTGCATCCGTGAATTTGCTTGCTGGAAATTATTTAGCAACCAATCGTTTTTTGGTTCAAAATTACAATGTCGTCGGCTCTTGGGGAACATCGCAGGGCGTTTTGTTTGCCGTTCCGAATAGCGCGGGGACTTTTCCTTTTGGGCAACTTGCCATCAGCGGCTACAATGTTTTCAATTACAACGGAGCGCAATTTACCGCGACATATTCCAACATCGTTTCCGCGCTTGGCTATGTTCCATTGCCGCCGTCTGCCACAAATAACGCAACGCAATTTTCCACGAATGTTTTTACGTCTGCCACAATTACAAACGGCTCGCTGATTTTCGCAACGAACGCAGCGGGGATTTCCGTTGCGATTGCGATTGCGCCACAAACTAACGGTTTTACGTCCATTGTTTATTCCAATGCGTCTTCATATTCAACGCCAAGCGGAGTGACTAACATCGTGCTGGCTTTAGCAACCACCAACGGCATTAGCGCGGCGACGGCGACGAACATTGCGAATTACGTTTATTCCAACAATCCTAGCGGCTATTTGACGGGCATTGCAACCAATCCTTTTGTCGGCACGAACTTTGTTAATACGCAAATCCAAAACGCGACAAACGCACTTGCTTACACTAATCAGCTAAACAGTTACGTTTTGACGACAAGTTACACGTCTGGCACGAACACGATTGCGACGAACGCGGCATCGCAACTGATTGCCACGAACGCGCTTTTAGTTGCCAGCTTGAACGCTTCGGTTTCCGCGCTTAATGCGTCCATCGCAACCTCGTCCAATCTGCTCCAAAACACCAAGCAGCCAGCAAGCTTAACGCTTTCAAATCTGGCGGGGACAGGAGCATACACAAACCAGCTTATCGCGGGCGCAAACGTGACGCTGCAAACAAACTTTGTGAACGTCGTAACCATTTCCGCGCCGTCTCAAACATTTTTGACAAATGGATACGGTTCGATTGTTACCCATGCAGCTACGGATTATTTAACAACGAACAATGCATACCTGCTTACCAACGGATATGGCTCAATCGTGACTCACGCCGCGACTGACTATATTCTTACCAACGCGCTTCCTGCGCTCACCAACGGCTTCGTGACATCCGCAATCACGAACGGTTTAGTTGGTGCTTCTGTCACAAACGGGCTGGCAACGACGAACTATGTCAACGCGCAGGGCTTTGTTACGGCGTCGGTGACTAATGGATTGGCAACGACTAATTTTGTTCTGTCCACGATGGTTGCCAGCAACGTGAATTTTGCGACGTATGCGACGGTGATTGCTTCCAATACGGCCAATCTGGTTATCACGACGAATATGGTTATTGCGGCGACAAATGCGCTGGCCTCGACTTCGTTTGTGAATAGTGCGGTTGCTCCATACGCGCTTTCTAATGCAATCTGGGCGGCTCTTGGAAACACAAATAGCGCGATTCTGGCGACGGTAACAAATCTAGTTGTCGCCTCAACTAATTCGCCAATCTTTGTTTTGACGAATAACGCGAGATACCTTGCTTCGCTTACTAATCCGGCGCAATTTGTCGCGTCGTCGAATGGCAATGTTACCAACCTGACAATGCAGGGCGTATTCGTTATTGGCACGAAAACGAACTTTGTTTATTCGACAAACATGATTGGACTGACAGCCGCTGGCTCGCCTAATGTTGCGGGGACATATCTTGGCAATGGCGGAACGACTTGGACGAATGTTTTCTTTACGAATCAAACCATTTCGTTAAGTGGCGGAAATTATTACGCGATATCCAACGCGACGACGCTTTATGCCTCAACCAATGCGATTAACTGGACTTTGGTTTCTGGCAGCAATCCGACTCCGCTCGGCTCGTTCGGCTATTACATTTACAACAATGGTGCGAATTATTCCGGCTGGTTTTATTCTACGAATCTGACTTGGCAGATGACCAACAATGTCGGTTTGTATGGCTATGCGTTTGCGTCCAATTCGATTCAAAATCAGATTAGCCAATATGCCATCAATCCTACAAATGGGATAACGCCAGACACCGCAACCAACATTGCGAACTACTTAATTACTCTAAATACGAATGGTTTTGCCACGACGAACTACGCAAATTCTGTCACGAATGGTTTTTCATCCATCGTTTATTCAAACGCATCGGCATTTGTCACGCCACAGCAAGCGACAAACATTGCAAATGTTATTTATTCCAACAATTCGGCGGGCTATGCAACTTATTCAATTACAAATGGCGCGGTTTACACCAATGGAAACACAAGCGTTGGGCAAATACCGTATTCAACCAATAACGGAGTCGGTTATTTTTGGGGCAATGCTCCTAGCGGCGGCGCGGGCGGAACAACCAATTTTATTTTGTCGGGAGTAATTACCAATTACACCACAAATACAACTTTTAGCGCAACAGGAACAAACGCCATTGACGTAATAATTACAAATCTGGCGATTGCAAATCAAAACGGTTTTGGAACGAATACTTATTTGGCAACTGCGAAATATATTGGCACTACCAATTTAAATGTTTTGGCAAACGGAACGCTTAATTTGCTCGGCTCTGGAACTACCTTTAGCAAAATTCAATTTGGCAATGGCGATTCAATTCAAGAAACGGCCAATGACGCAAATGCAAGCGGAAGTTCTGGAATTGCCATTGGAATAAGTCAGGGCGTCCCGCTTTACGAAACTTTTTCATCAATTATTGGGGGCGCAACAAACGACATTGCGGCGGTGGCGGGTGCTGTTTCAATAACTGGCGCGTCTATTTTTGGCGGCGTGAATAATTTGATTAAAACTTACGGAGATTATTCAATCATCGGCGGCGGCTATCAAAATACTCTTTCTGGAAAATACAGCGGAATCTTTGGCGGTATTTTAAATTCCATTTCTGCCAATAACGGCGCGTCTGCTTCTTATAGTATTTACAATACTATTTTAGGCGGCAATTCAAATTCAATTTACAATCCCGCAGGAAATAACGCGGGCGTTACAAATTGCTTTATCATCGGCTCTTTAGGAACAGTTACAAATACGCAATCTGGAATCATTAGCGATGGCACTGCGATTAACACAATTACAAACAATACTCTTTTGATTAAATTTACCAACGGCGTCGGAATCAATACAAACAATCCATCCGGCTTTGCTCTTAATGTTGGCGGGGCGGTGAACGCAACTAACATTTACATTAATGGCGTTTTATTCAAGCAAATGCTTTACAGCGGAACAAATAATCCGAACGGCTCTGTCTCTGCCGCTCAAGGTGCGGAATACAATCAGTTCGGAACGTCGAGCAATTTCCTTTTCAAATGGATAAACACAAACGGAGCGACCGGCTGGCAATAAACATGAAAACACTTTTTATATTTCTACTGTCTGCGCTGACTTGTTTTGCCAAGATTTATCCGGCGACGGATTACATTGGCTCTAACATTTTAAGTCTGACTAGCGGTGTAGTCACAAGCGGAATACCCAATTTAATCATCGGCTCGGACTCAACAACGACGTTCAGCATCATTTCCGCAGACCATACGAATAACGGCGGGGCAAATTTAATCATTCGCGGTGGCGACAATTATTATGGCGGCTCGCCCAATTCTGGCGACAGCCTTCAAATTCGCGCTGGCAGCGGTGCTGGCGGAACCGATACCGCTGGAACATTGACACTAGGCGGTCAAACCAACCGAGATGGAACATTCGGCACGACGACAATTTTAGGCAGTGTTGTTTCGTCGAATCTTTTGCAGCAAGTCACAAACATAGTCTCCACCTCCGGCGGGGTGACGAATGGTGCAGGGCTGAATTATCCCGCTCCTGGCCAATCCGGTTCACTCGTTGGAAACAGCGGAGGAGTTGGTGGCCTTGCTGGTTTTCTTTTATACCCCAACTCCGGTGCAGGTGCTGGCTACCTAGCGAAGTATGACACCAATTACGGCGTGGGGCTTTATTATCCCGACTCAAGCGGCAGCACCTCAACGCTGCTGGCTGACCAGTCGCATAATCTTCATGTCCCTGCCGGACTTTATGATGGAAATCAATCTACTGGAGCTCAAGGAGATATCCTCACCGCCACCGGCTACGGCGGCGTTTATTGGAATAATTACATGACTGCGCAACAGTTTTATAGCGATTCGGCAACGCTGTGGATAGCAAGTCACGACTACGGAGATGGCGGCTACGGCCGCGTCAGCATCGGCAACATAGACAACGGAGGCGGTCCAGGAAATCCGAACAATGGGTTGATGATGGCATCACAAGCAGGTAATACAACAATCGCTATGGACGCTGACACAGGATACGCGCAATTCGGTGGAGGTCTATCAACTATAAACAATATTTTGGACGATGGTAGTGGCAACATGACCGTGAATACTTCCAACAACAGTGGCGGATTAAATGTGCAAGGCAACGTTCCGAACGTCTGTCTTTCGCTTTACCCCACTGGAACTGGAGGCATTAAATGGCAGTTTTTTAGCACTAGAAGTGACTCTGGCTATGCTGGTGGTGAGTTCATTTTCAACCCATACGGATACTCTCCGGTTGTGGCGTATAACGCAAACGGCGGCGAAGCGCATGGCTCGTTCGCCAGTAGTCCCGTTCCTAGTTCTGGCGCACTCTTTGATAAAATCAGCGTCGGAACCACAGTCGCAGCCGCAAAATTAGAAGTGGGTGGCACTATGCACTCAACGGACAATTACACCAATGATGCGAGCTTGTTTGTGGCGACCAAGTTGGGAGTTGGCACCACAACTCCGGGGGCAACCGTCGACATCTCCGGCACTGTTCACTCGTCTGGAAATTACACCAACGATGCGAGCTTGTTTGTGGCGACCCAGTTGGGAGTTGGCACCACAACTCCGGGGGCAACCGTTGACATCTCCGGCACTGTTCACTCGACCGGGAATTACACCAACGATGCGACCATTTTTGCAGGTACCGTTACAGCAGCTACCGCAATCACCGAGCGGGCTAAGGATGTCGCACCGCACGTCACCGCGTCGCCTTCGACCAGCGGGACGGTGACGGCTTCCACGTCATACTGGAATGAAACTGTTTATCTTGTCAATTTCTCAACCATCGCCAGTATTACCATCGCGTTGCCGTCCAGCGGCACGGTGGCAGGCCAGATTTATCGCATTCACACCAAGTCAAGCGTGACCACCTTGAGCGTGACGGGCGGCTCTTTTGCTGACGCAGCAGTAGTCACTTTAACCGCAGGGCAAACAATCGCGTATCAGGCGACAACCACGACTGGCACATACATCCGAATTGAATAAAACCATGAAAAAAACTCTAATTACTATCGGCCTCGCTATTCTAGCGGGGATAACTTCTCAAGCTGTTCGCGCTCAAAGCTCGGTGGATGTCCAGACGGAAGCTGTGACTATATCCACCACTTTGCCAGTTGGAGTTGGCGAGAGCCTAATGTCTCAAGCGGTAGTTCCGAATGGATTTATTTCCATCAAAGGGACGAACGCCATCATCGGTGGAAAGGCAGTTATCATCGTGCCGCTGACGACGCTCGGCCAGTTGGTGACAAATTTGCCCGCTGGTTATGACATCACAAATCTTGCGTCAGCAACCTTTTCCACGACAAGCAATGGGGTGGTGGTTCGCGCCAAGTTGGTGAGGTCGGTAGCTTCTGACTCAGCACCGACCACAAACGTGGAATCCAATGCGGACAACGCTGTTACAAACTCGCCATCGGTTAGTCAATGAAAGCTATTTAAGTTTTATGACCAAGGGAGAAGGGAAAACAAAATGCACGAAATGATGTTAGCAAAAGCAACAATAACCGTGCCAGCTTAAATTTATGAGCGACAAATGACCAAACTCACTATGAGCCTAGACCCTGAAAAGTTTGAAGCCTTACAAAAAGACGTTTCCGAGATAAAAACCGCATTGCTTGGAAATGAGCGGCTTGGAATTGACGGCATGGTTTCTGACGTGCGCGATTTGAAAAAATGGAAAAGCACGATGCGATTACGGATTGCTTTTTTCGCGGGCGGGGCGGCAACAATTTGGGAGGGACTAAAATTCGCAGGTGAATACATTGTCAATAGCAACCACAAATGATAGCTTGTCTGAAATCAAGCGCGAACTAAAAACCAAACACTGATATGAAAGCATTTAATCATTACCTAGCCGTGATGAACGCGGGCGCGGTGCAAGCTGGTGTTCACAGTCTAAAAGCCTACGTCAGCGTGGCGGTGGCACACGCGACGACGGACGCCATTCCTGCGCTATCTTTTCAACAAATAATTGCCGTTTTTGGCGTTGCGTTTTTGCTTTCCGTCTTGGATTACATGGACAAAAATCCTTTGCCGATTTACGAGACTCCGGTGGAAAATCAAGTGGTTATACCGCAAGTCCAAACTGCGCCTAGCCAGCCGGAGCCTCCTGCTTTGCCAAAAC
>Ga0214246_1000208_pt1 | contig 16686 bp, 35 predicted proteins | sample TroBogypolimnion_41_FD_153084 | JGI IMG/M metagenome (GOLD analysis project Ga0214246, IMG submission 153084) | Freshwater microbial communities from Trout Bog Lake, WI - 29MAY2009 hypolimnion | ecosystem: Environmental > Aquatic > Freshwater > Lake > Hypolimnion/Profundal zone | place: Trout...
CACGGCTTGTCGTGCTACTTCCGGCACCGGTGTCGCTGCGTGACCTGCAAGACAGCGATGCGGGACTACCAGCGTGAGCGTCGGGAACGGCTCCGTGGTGAATCGGAGCCAGTGGCCGTCACAATGCATCCTGTCGGTTAGTCGCAGCAACTATCTCGCCAGCCACACCCACGGCACTTGAAGTGGGCGTGTTCTGGCGTGAGTTTTCCACCACAGAGTGGACATTCGGAGAACACAGCAAAGGGGTTGCACTCGGCTTGTACCGGTGTGACCCCTTCAGTGCTTTCCACCTAGACCTGCCAAGTGGGTTTCGGCTGCGGAGGGATTTGCAGTTGCTGGATAACCTTCGCTGAGGCCTGCGCCTGCTGAAACGCCTTGTCGTAGTCGGTGTCAATGCCCTCAGACAGGATGGCCAACACTTCCTCAACCGGCTTCTCGGTAATCATTGACAAGGAGTGGATGGCTCGGTTCAACATCTGCCGTTCGATGTAGTGAATCTTCTTGATGGCTTCGATGCCCTCATCCACGGCGATTTGCTCAACGGTTTCTTCGTCAATCGGTTGTGGTGAATCTTCAGTCATTAAACAACTCCTTCAGGGTCTTTGCGTCTATTCCAATTACTTCCCCGGCCACACGCATTGCTGCCCGAAGTCGTTCCGTCGTGGCCGTGATGATTTCACTAGCCTTGTTGTCCAAACGGACAACAATTCCTGCGTCATCCAAACTGTCAACCAGTTCGTTCCACGCTGCTCGCTGGATGAGGATGAGTTCCACCGCAGCAGCCAACGCCATATCAACGGCGATGCTCAACTGCTCGTCATCAGAAAGACCGAACACGTCTCCGGTTGCGGGGTTTGCATCTTCGGGTGCAGTGAAATCTTCTTGCTGTGGCATCACGATTTCAAAAAATCTGCGAATAACGTTCTTCACGGGGGCTAACTTACACCTTTTGAGGTGCCGTTGACGGCCCTTAGGAGCATATTTACGGTTTCCACCTTGACATATCGCGATTCGATGAAGAACATCACGCTTCCGTTGTAATCTTCGATGCTCCAGCCCGGCGTGGGGGCTTCTTCGTAGGTGGCAATCCAAGGGGTGGGGTTCTCAAATGGGTTCATCTTCGTACCCAAGGAGATTGTGGCCCCAGTCCCATCCGTTTGGAACGTCCACTGAAAACGCAATGTAGGTCTTGCCATCTTCAGGGATGTAGGTCTGCTTCACGACTTCGTTGACGGCATATCCGACGTTCTTCGCCAAGTCCACGGCCATCTGGTCTGAGATTTCACTGCTAGCAAACGCAATAGTCAACGGCTTTGGAACGACTTGCACCCATTGGTAGTCCCCGTCAATAGTCCATAGCCCGTAGGGTTGCCAGCCAACAGTTTCAGCACTCTTGGTTGCTTCTTCTTGGTCGGTGACCGGGTGCATCGTTGCCAGAGGAACGGAGTGTGTGATGATGCCTTCGGCGTTGAGCAGCGAGATTGCCGTGTCTCGTTCTTTGGTGATTTCCAAAATGCAGAGCATTGTCATTCTTCCTCGTCGGGCGGCAACAACGCTACCAAATCGGCTACTTCTTGTGCGTGTTCGTGCAGGTGGGCGACACTTTCGCCACTGCGAACGAGACGAACGAATTCCAGCCCCGTCATATTGAGGCGAACCTTGGCGAACTGGTCTACGCCAAGCCAGATGTCCATAACCGAGAACTCTTTAAGGATTTCACTGCGAACTGCGTCTTCTTCTTCATTCGCCATTTGGAAACCACGGCTCCCCGTTGCGAAGAATTGGTTCGCAGCCGTCAATCGGCTCGGTCAAGGTGATTACGTCAACGCCTGCCTCGGACAAGATGAGGTCGGCCAGCAAGGTGCTTTCTTCCCAGTGAAGATGGTCAGATTGGCTCGTGTAGCGCACAAGTCTGCTGATGCCTGCCTGAGCAATCGCCCTAGCGCAGTCGGCGCAGGCTGCCCAGACAGCCACCATCGTCAGGCCCTCGGTCTTCAGGCCGTTTCTAGCAGCCGCGTAGACGGAGTTGCGCTCGGCGTGTTCGACAAAGGCGTACTTGGTAGGTCGTACCCAGCGTTTGTCGAAGTATTCCACCCCAGCCGGGAACTCGTTGACGGCCAATGTCTGTGGGATGAGGGACAAGCCCCTTACCAGCACTGCTGCGTTTTGGGTTGATGGGTCTGGCGATTGTTGGGCAGTCCTCACGAGGCCAGCCATAATTTTCACCACCGCATCGTGGGTCACTTTGACGTAGATGCGTTCTTTGAGTTTGCAATCCCAAAGAAAATTTGCAACGTTCCACCAAGTGCCAGCGAGTAGCAGAGCGCGCCGATGGCAGGCTTCCAGCCGAAGACGATGAATACGACCAGTGGGCCGAAGATGACCGTCAAGCCAAGGGCAATGAAAACCAAAAGGAAAATTGCCAAGACAAAAAATTCCAGCACTTTCACGACAACTTCCTCACCCTCACCGAGACGTAATGCTCGTCGTTTTCATCGAAGCCACGCAATTCTAACTCGTCGGACACAACCAACGGAACCTCTTTGGTGAAGGTTCCGTTGGACTGCATCCAAAAGTAGAAGGGGAACTTGCGCTCAACGTATCCACGGACTTCTTGGCCTGAACTGCAATAGGCCGTAGTCGGTGGCTCGGTTTCTACCACTACTTCGTATCTCGTCATAGGGGTAAGACTACACCCCTAGTCAGCGACGTGGGTGGGGGGATTAAACCTCGATGGTGACGAAGTTGCCGGTGTCGTTGTCCCGGTTCAGGCCGTTGACCACGGTTCCTGAATCCAACGTGCAAGTGTAGAACTGGTGAAGGTGGCCGTGGTACACCGTGTGCGCTCCACAGGCATCCAAAGCAGCCCGAACCCGGTTCTGGTTCTCAATGGACTTCTCGGCAGCCTGAGGCCCCCACTGGCTCAACTTGCGTCGAAGGCCAGCAGTCTCCTGAACGCCAGTCGGCGCATCGTGGCTGAGGAAGATATCGGCAGGGCCGTTGCTGATTGACCGAGCAACATCTTCGTCAGTGACCATCTCCTGAGGCCACCACGAGACGTGTGGCTTGCGATACTTGATGTCCACCGAATACGCCCCACCGAAGGCACGGAAAGTGGTGTCGCCAATCACGAGGTTAGAGCCACGAGACAGGTAGGTGACCCCATCGGCAATGGGGACGTGACCGTTCTCGTCTTGGTCAAGGTCGAACAACATATCGAAGTTCTCGTGGTTTCCGTCTAGCCAGTAGAACGGCACACCGGTCTGCTGAACCATCTCGGCAGTTAACGCCGAGAAGTCACACAGCCCATCCGGGCCAATTGACCAGCCGTAGCCGTAGTCGCCCACTTGGATAATGGCAGAGCAATCCCCATAGTGGGCCTTGGAGAAAACTTGTTGGAGAGCGTGCGGATTGCCGTGCAAATCCCCGGCAAGCAGCACTTTTGTCTTGTTTGTCATACCCTCAGTATACCTTAGGTGGTTTCGGAAGTCAAGTCCCGTTCCAGCATCCGAGCGCAGGGTTCCAAAACGCAGTACGCTGCGTCAAGTCATAACCCGTAGGAAAGGGATTTCACTATGTTGTCGCTCACGATGATTGTCAAGAACGGCGAGGAACACATCGCCCAGACGCTGGTGTGTGCCAAGGAAATTTGTGACGAAATGATTGTCGTGGACACTGGTTCTACCGACAAGACCGTCGAAATTGCCAAGTCCTACGGAGCCAAGGTCTTCCACTTTGACTGGATTGACGATTTCAGTGCAGCCCGCAACGAGGCCATCCGTCACGCCACGGGCGATTGGTTGATTTGGCTGGACTGCGGCGACGTGATTCCACCACAGGCCATCGAAGGGTTCAAGAACCTGAAGATGCAACTGAAGACCAATAAGGAAGTGGACTTCGTTTGGTGCAACATCAACCGGGGCATCACTGACGAAGGCGTTGTGGTGTTCAAGTTCAACACGCCCCGTTTCTGGCGAGCCTCGGTCAAGACCAAGTGGATTGGTGCTGTTCACGAATACCTAGACCGTTCCAACGAGAACGCTTTGATTTGGGCCGATGCGTGGGTGGATGACCCGTTGGCGATGAACAACACTCCGACGGAGCGCAACATCAAGATTCTGCGTGGACTTTTGGATAAGGGCGATGATTCACCACGCACTGCCTACTACTACGCCAACGAACTTCGTGACCATAAGCGTTGGGATGAGGCCATCGAAGCCTACGACCACTTCCTGAGCCTGAACCATTTCACTTGGGAGTACTACGACGCTTTGGTTTCGCAAGCCAACTGCTACCGACAGGGTGACCCTGAGCGCACCAAGGGTGGTTTGGAAAAGGCCGTTGACTGCTACTTCAAGGCAATGCAGTTCACGCCTATCCGTGCTGAAGCCTACGTTGCCCTAGGGGACATTTCCTACGAGGCCCAGCGTTGGGATGGCGCAGTGCCGTTCTATCGTGCGGTGATTGGGATGAAGCGACCAATGGAAGGCTTCGTCATTGAGACTGCCTACACTTGGCTGCCTTGGGACAGGCTGTCCATTTGCTACGGGAATATGGGACTGCTGGAAGAAGCCGTCGAAGCCACCGAGCGTTGCCTGCGTGAAGCCCCACCGAGCGAGTGGATGCGCTTGTGCAAGAACCTCACGATGTATCACCAAGCCATCCAGCAGAACCGTCAGAACTTTGAAGTTTGGAAGGCCCAGCAACAGCAGTTGCTCCAGCAGCAGCAAGACGCTCAGAACGCGGCGAAGCAGCAGAAGGCATTGCCCCCTGCTGCCAAGCAAGTCTCTAATGGCCGGGTGACCCCGAAGAAGGTTCGCTAGACCACGAACAAGTGCGGGGGTGTTTCGACCTCGTGCTTCGTGCCGTAGTAGTCCACGATGGTCACCGTGCCGCGCTGCCAGACCTCGCCGGTGTAGCCCTTGGTGTTGCGGTAGTGGTGAACAATCAGATGGCTAGCGTCGGCCTTGGCTTGACCTATTGACGCAGCGTCAACGTAGAACGTTCGTGACCGCTTGCCGTGTTTCGCTCTGACGCAATATCGCATACGCCCAACCTACTTTGATTCCTCGTCGTACTTCTCCATCGTGCTGATGAGGATGCCGAAGACGAGAGCGACCACGGCGTAGACCACGACAATCCAAAATGCCGACAGGAACAACTGGCCAGCGAACGTGGTGGTGTGGAGCCGGACAGTGGCCACGGATACGAACAGGGTCGCCCAGAGGAACGAGCAGAGGTGAAGCCACTTGGCCCACGGCTTCCATCGAAGCCGGAGCCGACGAGCGTGCTTTGGCCGACGAGCGTGCTTGGCCGCGGTCATTGCGCCACCCGGAGTGGGGTGCTGTCACCCTCAACGAGAGCCTGCACTGCCTCACGAGCCGCGTACCACTCAGCCCATTCTTCCTCACTGTGACGATTCACGTCAAGGAGCGTGGGGAGCAGGTCGGCAATCTTGGCGAGGTGCATTGAGAGGTACATCGCCGCGGTGTCGGACACCCAAGTCCGACCCGGTGGCAATGCGATGTCGCTCAGACGCTCAGACGCTTCGCGGAGGATGTTCAGTTCGGGGACTTGGTTCTCGGTCATCGGGCCACCTTGTGGTTGTAGTTGGATGAGGTGATGTCGCTGGCCTCGTCACGCTCGCTCCATCCGGGGGACAGGCGGTTGATGACCTTGGTGAGGCGCACGATTCGGTAGTCGCACCAAGTGTGCTGACGCTCAGACGCTGCAAGTGCAGCCGTGAGGCGAGCCACTTCTTTCTTCAGTTGACGCTTCGTGGTCATTGGTTCTCCTTGGTTGGTCGGTGTCACACCGGTATGATACTCTACCGGCGTCTAGTCCACAAGTCACACACTCACACTCGTGGGTGAATGGCTTGCAGGGTAAGTATGCCTAAGGGTTGTCACAAAGTCAAGTGGCACCCCGGAAAAGATTTCTCAAAAAAATTTGGCTTACCCCCTTGACAAGACAAAAAACCTCAGGCAGACTTAGGTTCGCAGTACCCGATATCCCACCTACCAAGGAGAGCAGAAATGCCGACCAACCGACCCACGCAGTACCGTCAGAGCAACATCGTTGCTCGCAACACCACGGCGACACAGGCTCGCCAGAACGAGGCCTTGCGTCTTCGTGAGCAGGGAATGGCCTACGCCACCATCGCACAGCGACTTGGCTACCGTGCAGCACAGGGCGCATCGGAAGCCTGCCGTGCAGCCCGCGCCCGACAGGGACAGGTCGCACAGGCCATCGGCACCGTTGCCACCCCTGCTGTTGCCACGAACCGCAATCCTAACGTCACGTCTCGCACGTTTGGCTTGGAGATTGAGTTCTTCGGCATCACCCCCAGCGACGCTGTGACTGCGCTCGCTGCTGTTGGCATCACGGCTTCCTACGAGGGGTACACGCACCGTGTCTCCCGCGACTGGAAGATTGTGACCGACGCATCGGTGACCTCAACCGGCACTGGCCGAGGCGCAGGCTTGGAGTTGGTCAGCCCGATTCTCCGGGGCGAGGCTGGCTTGGAGCAGGCAGCCAAGGCAGTCACGGCACTCCGTGATGCCGGTGCGCGGCAGAACACAACGTGTGGTGTTCACGTTCACGTCGGGATGGATGGCTTGTCCGGGGCGCAGATTATGAACGTCTTCGACCTCTACACCAAGAACCAGTCGAACGTGAACAACCTTGTGTCTCGCTCACGCCACTCCAACCGCTACTGCCGTACCACGGTGCCGAACTACGAGCGTTCGTACCACGACAACATCCGTATGGCTACCACCAAGTCCGAGATTGACCGTCTCGTCAGCCGACTTGACCGGTTCGTCACGGTGAACCTCGCGGCCTACGCCAAGTACGGCACGGTGGAGTTCCGTCAGCACCAAGGCACCCTCAACGGCGAGAAGTTGACCTCGTGGGTCAAGTTCCTGTTCTCGGTTGTCGAAGCCGGTGCAGCAGGTGACACCACCGAGTACAACTCGCTTGACGAGTTGCTCACGGCACTCCCCTTGGCAAATGACACCAAGGGATTCCTCACCCGGCGAGCGACCCGGCTCGCAGCGAACCGGTAAGCCAGTTGCAGGTTCTCAGTCTCAGTTGCACGATGGGACTGAGAACCTGCTATACTGTCCTCTAGCAACACACAACCTACCAACAGAAACGAGAATCGTATGTGCGGAATCGCAGGCTTCTGCCTCAGTCCCGACGAGCAGGTGAACGCCAAGACCGTGAGCCAGCAACTGCTCAATCAAATCATCCAGCGTGGCTCGGATGCCACCGGTGCAGCGTGGGTGCAGTCCAACAAGGAAACCAAGAAGGCCACGGTTGCCGTGAGCAAGGCTCCAGTGCCTGCTACAGCGTTTGGCCCCTACTTGGAGATGATGCCCCCGAAGACAAACCGTGCCATCCTGCACACTCGCTACGCCACGCAGGGCAGCCCTCAAAACAACTTGAATAACCACCCCATCGTCAGTGGCCGAATCGTCGGCGTACACAACGGGGTGCTGAACAACGACAAGGCAATCTTCGACCACCTCAGGGGTGCCGAGCGCAGGGGTCAGGTGGACAGCGAAGCAGCGTTCGCCCTCATTGACCAGACCAAGTTCCGGCCTACCGAGGTCTTGGAATCTATCAAGGGTCGTGCAGCGTTGGCGTGGTTCGACGCACGAGACAAGCGTGACCTGCACCTCGCTCGCTTGGAAGGCTCGCCACTCGTCATCGGCCAGACCGAGGCCGGGTCGCTGTTCTTCGCATCCACGATGCCGTTGCTCGTGACCGCTTGCGAGAAGGCTCGTGTCGGGCTGAAGTGGGTTGAGGAAGTTGACCCTATGACCTATATGCGAATCCGCAAGGGCGAAATCTTGGAACTGGAGAGCATCGGTTCTAGCGTGAAGGCAATCGCATCGTGATGACCTACCCGGAAAAACCAGTGTGGACAATCCGTTGGAACAACGAAGTCATTCAGGCTCCATCGGCGTTCGACATTCTCGCCACGATTGGTGAACGTTCGTTCAACCCGCAAGACCACAAGTACCCCAAGCGAGGAATCGCTTACCGGGTCTTCGTGCAGTACCAAGTGCTGATTGACGATGACCTGCCCGACGAGATGTTCCTAATGAAGTTGGCCGAGTTCGGCCTGCTGCAACTGAGCGTGAGTGGAGTAGCCCCAGTGGACGTACTCCAAGAATCGCTCCAGTTCGCTCAGGCTTGGCACGGATACGACTTCCCCGATTCTGCGAAAGGAGGAAAGCAATGAACAAGGACAAGATTGTTTCGCAGTTGAGCGATGCCATCGTCAAGGTGCTGTCGAACGACAAGGCCGGAGCGACGAAGACTGTTGCAGGCGTGTTGAGCGCACTGACGGCAACCGGCACCGTGAGCGAGCCGAAGGCAACGCAGCCGAAGGCCACAACGCGTCGTGCTGGGCCGGTTCCGGCTCTGCGCGGTATGCGCTTGGCGAACTTCAACCAGCAAGTGCTGGATGGAACGCCTGTCGCACAGTTGGCACGGCAGTTCAGCATCTCGGCACCTACGGCCTACCGCTACGCGGGCTTGGTTCGTAAGGCAACCGTGAACGCACCGGCAACGGAGCCAACGGTTGTGGCCTAGAAGCCACGAGGTGATTGGCACGGTAGGGGAAGGTAGGCCCTTACCGTGCCTTTCGCCATTTCTGGCTACAGTCGCCAGTCGTTGTTTTGGAAAAACCCGATTGGCGCAATCCCCCCGGCCATATTTGGAACGATGCGACGGCCCTGAAGGTTCAGTTCCGTCAACGCCCACACGAGCGCATCCACGCGGTCAGGTGAAGTGGAGCCACGAGTACCCGGTGCCGGTGGCACCCACGTTGTCATCTGTTCCTCTAGGTCGGCAAATTGCTCCGGTGGGCCAACGTGGTGAATCCGGCCCTGCTCGTAGAGAGCGACAATGGGTTCGGCTCGTGCTTTCTTGGAGTAGCGAGCATTGGGTCGGTTAATCGGCATCATTGGCCGGATGGTACGCATCACGGATTCAAGGAGTTCGTGACCTTGGTTCGATTCGATGACCACGATGTTGGCGTTCCATTCGTCGTAGGCTCGCACCACTCGCTGCGCCCAGCGTTCGATGGAGTTCTTATTCGCGGCTGGAAGGCTGGCATCTTCCAAAACGTAGCCGTGGACTTCGCAGTGACGCACGACGCAAGTGTCAGGCTGATGCGGGCCAGCAGCCACTACGACGATGCCTGTCTCGTCGGCGTTCTCCCCGGATGTCACGGCAGGGTCAACCCCCACGACGATTTTGGTGAAGTCGCTCGGATTGACTTCAATCACACTGTCTCCAAGATTTTCCAAATCGCACGGCCCTGTTCAATCATCTCCTGTGTCCACATCGCACCCTCTACGTCTAGGAGCAGGACACCTTTCAGTTCCTGTTCTCCAATCCGGGTACCCTCATAGGCCGTGAGGACTGATTCACGGAATGACGGAGCAAGGTTTTCAAGGTTGTCGTAGGTGGAGCCGTTGGTGACCACCGTGGTTCGACGTTCCATTAACTCCCGCACGAGACGCACACGCTTCGGGGTTGTGGTCACGAGGACCTTTGGATTTTCACCAAGGCGCAGACCCAGCATCAGGTTGTTCCACGAAGTATCCAACACATCGCCCTTGGGCGCATCTCGCCACGCGGCTAACTCATCGCAGTTATGAACGAGGATTCCACTAGCAAAAAACTCGTGAGAATCCTCAACCGTCAAGTCGTAGACTGCGCCTCTCTGCCCGTTCCGCAATACGGCGGAGACATATTGCCCGCCGCCTTGGGTTTCCACCTCATCGCCACTACGCAGAACTTGCGCCTCCGCCCAATCGCCATTTGCCCAGATGCGGTGATTTGGGGTGCAACGCAAGACGTTCCCTGCCTCGGTGTGGATTTCCAGCACCTCTGCGTCGGGGTTCGTCATTGTGGCTGCGAGGACTTGCTTCCAGCCATCACGAGTGGCGACAACATCCCCAACAACAACTTCTTCAATTGGAATTTCACCACGGCGAGTGACAACACATTCGCCCTCTGCCACGCACCACGCAGCGTCGTGCTGTGGGCCACGGAGTTGGCTAGGGGTGTGGGCAGAGTAGGTGAACGCCTCTGCGCCATTGGGCCAGACGAGCCGCCGTTTGGAAGGCTCGTGCAGTGGGCGAGGGTGAGGCTCCGAGCAGTTGAGGATTCCACTGTCCCCGCCAATCATTACGTCTCGTACGTCGGCAGGAGTTCGGCCTACGAGAGCAATGCGCTTGTAGCCGTGGTTCCATACCAAGTCCAAAACCCACTCGGCACCGGCACGGGTCTTGCCCGTTCCACGGCCCCCACTGAAAAACCACGTCAACCACGGGTCGCCCTCTTTGTCCTTTGGAGGACGCTGTGGAGTACGGGCGTGTTTACAAAAGGGTGTGTGCTTCCCGTCAATGGGATGTTCGCACCAGTGAAATCCTGCGTGGGGGTTGCCGTTGCACTCGGTTCGTGGGCAGTACCAGCGACGCTGAGGGGCGTTCTCTAGGAGTTCCAGTTCCTTGAACACCACTGCCAAGTCGGTCTTGTCCAAGCCGAGAAGAATCTGCTTGCGCTGCTCAGGGGTTGCATCTAGCAACTTTTGGATGATGGGGTTCACGGCTTACGAAAGAACGACACGAGCAACACGAAGACAACTCCGGCTCCAAAACACACGGCGTAGTTGCCCCATTCGGAGAGATTCCAGTGACCCATAACCCCACTCTACCCCAACACAATCAACTTTTTTGTTTTTTCACTACTACTAGATACTGGTATAGTTGCCCCGTGTACCTTTTCCAAAGGTTTTTCGTTGTGGCGTTATGAAACCCGGCGCAGCCACACCTGCAAGTTCTTCCCCAGCAGTTCGTAATGCTCCATATACGGGGATTCTAAGAACGCGTCAATCGCAGGCCGTGGTGTTTGCATCTCATCAAAGTCGCCGGGGTTCCATTCGTAGTCATCGAACGCAAGGAAGCCACCCACCTTCAAATGCTCGTGGGCGTTCTTGGCATCTACGGCAACTTGGGCAGCAGTGTGGTCGCCGTCAATGTAGATGAAGTCGTACATTTCACTGCACTCGGCAAAGAATTCATCCGAAGTCATCTTGTGCTTGCGAAGTCGGCCTTCTTCCAATTCGGAGAATCGTTCGTCGTAAACTGCCTCAACGAGAGAGAAGTCAATGTCATCGTGTTCAGCACTGCCTGACCAAGTGTCTACGTCATCAAGGGTTGAGCCTTCCCCAGAGAGAACGAAGTAGAGCAGCCAGTCAGAAGCGTCTCCGGTAAACACGCCGATTTGGAGTGCCTTCAGGTTGTCGTGGCCCATCAGGGGTGCCAAGTGTTGGGCGAAGTTGTTTTGGGCAGAGAAAGCGAACCAGTTCATAGTGGGTCACTATAGCGATTTCACTGGGTCGTGTCTGGGTTGGCTCTACGGGGGTTTAGTTGATGAGGGATTTTCCGTGAGGTTGGTGGGGGTACCGTTTGCTGCAAATTGACCAAAGTCGCTTGAAATTCTGGGGGGTGGTCGCCGGGGGGCAGTTCCTTTTTTTTCTTTGCGCCTCAGCGAGATTCCCTTTTGGGTTCATCGCTTGTGAACGAATGAACAAATAGAAGTCGTTGTCTGCCTGCCGATATCTACGATTGTTGATGTTGCCCATCATTATGCCCATCATTATGCGTAGAGATGCCCTGATGGAGATGTTCTAGGGGGCTGCCATTGGCCTCTATTTTGCCCTAGGAGCCATTCTGGGGGGAATTGTGCCTACAGGGAGCCATTTGTAGGAGTTCCCTTGCAAAGGGATGTGTAGGATGGGCCTTGTCGTGCATAGGTAGTCGCTCCCTACCGAGTTGACGATGCTGTGGGTATCTCTCGGCCCACACAGTTGTGTCACTGGTCGCTCCCCGGTGGCACTTCTGTCCCCATAAGCAAAAGGCCCACCCTGTATGGGGGGGGCCTATAGGGACTGCCTAGTACGGACTACTCGCTCAGTAGGCGCATACAACCCACTTTTTATCCCCTATGGACTTGTCCTCAGGGCGTATGTCGCCAAGACTTACGCATACGTTCTGCTTGGCTAGGGCGGTGGGCTGTATGGGCTACTCAACGAGTAGGCCGTTTGTCAAGGAACTGCCTTACATAAGTAAGTATACATTAGGGCCGTGAGGATGTCAAGGCCCTAATGCAACTTCTTTTCCTAGGCGTACGTCTCCTTGCCAAAGACTGCCAGTTGGAGGATGTAGTCGCTCACGAGGCAGTCGCCAATGTACCCCTCGTCGTACAAGACGGTCTGTCCCCAGACACGCTTGCCGTAGCAAGAGATAAAGGCATCAACGATGTCCTGCGCCACGAGGGTCTTCGTCGCCCAATCGTCGGTTTCTGGGTCAAGGTACTCGACTTCGATTGGCTGGGAAGCCCGGTTCTCGGATTCCCAGTTGTAGTCAATGCGCTTCCAGTAATCGCAAGTACTACCGTCAATGTTGCACAATACTGCGTCAAGAAGTCCTTCGACTTCGATGTCTTTCGGGATTTGGATAGTGCGTGTAGTTGTCATACCCTCATCTTAATAAACCCTTAGGGAGAAGTCAAGTCAGAAAAGGGCCTTTTTTGACAAATTTGACGCATTAGGGCCGTCGTTGTTGCACGATTCAGTGAAATCCGGCATTTGGAGCCGCCGTTGTTGCGCTTGTCTCCAGCCGGTGGGCAAATGGCACTTTCCCCTTTATTTGCAAGGGTTCGATTTTTTGTCCGTAGTCAGATTTCACTGCCGTCGGCAGGCGTTTCGGCGTTTGGCGTGTCGCCTGCGACGATTTCCGCGTCAATAACTCGTTGCGTCACGGCCTGCAACTTCCGCATTACGCCGTCAACGTCAACTTGAATGGCCCCACCGTCGGCACCCGTCAGTTCGGTTTTCACTGTTCTGCCCCAGTTTTGGGCATCTGTGCGTTCCAAGTACCACGCCGCGGCCTGCCATTGGCTCGGCATCGCGTTTCTGATGACTTCGACGGCCTTGATTTGGGCATAACTCCGGGCTTTTTCTATTTCCTGAGCGAAGATTACGAACGCCTGTTCGTATTCATCCAGTTCATACCCAGATTCGGCCAAATCATTGCCCTTTTTCACCCACTGGCTAATCGTCGCCGGGTTCAGTCCCACTGCCTTTGCAGCAGTCGAAATGTAGTTTCCTCGTTTCAGCAAATCCACCACCGTCTCCATCAACTCTGGGGTCAGCAGTGTTGGCCGACCTGTTCGTTGTGGGGGTCGCTCTGCCTTGGCTTTGGCTTGCTTTTCACTGAGGGTAGGGGTTCGTTCCTTGATGGTTGCTTTCCATTCTTCGGGAACGTCTGATGTTGGGATTTCAGCAGTGTCGTTGTCTACTGGTTCTTCACCGCTTGTTGGGGTTGGGGTCACGGGGAGTTCCTTTGTAGCGGTTGCCGAAGAAGGGGTGTTCCTTGGCAGTATTGGCGTGGTTTAAGTATTCCACCGTTTCTTGGAGGACTGTATCGGTGAGTTCTAGGGAATGGAGAAGGTTGGTGATGCGGGTGTCCATCTTGGAGATGAGTTGGGAGATGTTTTTCACTCGGATGTCCAAGGCGTGGATTTCTTGCTCTAGGCGGTAGAGGGCTTTCTTGATGTTCTTCTTCTTCACTGGTAGTAGTTCTTTCTCTTGTGGGCTGGTTTCTTGGGGTTCTTGTTTGGCCCCGGCTTTTGACGGGGGTTTTTAGCATCGAAGGCTGCTTCTGCTGCTCGTGCTGCTTCTGGTGTAGGGAATCTTCCCAAGGAGAGGTAGTTTCCATTCCTGTAGCGACGAGCGAGGTAGGTTTTCACCACTGGGGTGGTTTGTAATGGGCGCGGGGTTTTGCCGATTGCAATTCGGTGGTCGTTCTCTATTTGTAGGGCTTCTTCGTAAGTAGTGAAATACCCAAGGAACTCACTGATGCCGTCGGTCTTCACTCTGGCTGCGTAGAGGTTTCTGACGAGGCTAGGCATTGTTCTTCGTTCTGCGGATGATTGCGCCGACCTGTCGGTTGGTCAGGCCGACCTTTTCACCAATTTTGGCGTAGGTCATCCCCTTGGCCCCGAGGGTGAGGATGTGGTCTACTCGCTTCTGCCGTTCTGATTTGGACAGCACTGGTTGGACATCAGCATTGGCCCTGAACTCGTCTTCGACCTGCTTGGCTTCGTCGTACGTCCCGTAGTAGCCGAGGCTGTAGCGAGAGCCGAAGACGGTTGCTCTGGCGTGCCACGGTTTCGTTTTGAACTTCGGGTGAAGATTGCTTCGGTCAGTGGGCATTGGGGACGTACTTCTTCCGTTGCTTGATGGCCGGGGGGTTTGTCAAGGCAAATTGGCGTTCCACATCAAAGGCTTCTTCCATTGTGGGGTAGTAGCCGAGGGAGTACTGAACGCCCTGTCTTTTCACTAGAGCGTGCCAAGGTCGTTTGGCCTGCTTGTTGTTCTTCCTGTAGGAGGGCATCGTTAGCCCTGCTGGAATTGGCGCACCTTTACTCCGATTTCTCGGAGCATTGGATTCACAATTTGGTGAACCCGTGCGTCGGTCACTCCAATAAGGCGTGAGATTTCGGCCTTGGTCGCTCCGGCGATGACTGCATCCCGGATTGCCGTGTAGAAGTTTGCCTTGGTTGATTTCACTGCGGCCTTCGCCTCGCGGTGTTGTTCCTTGGCTTCGTTAAGGAGAGAAAGTGCTTCTTCCTTCGTCATTGTGTTGCCTTTCGTCGTTGTGTAGGCCTTTTCACCATAACCAACAGGTTAGTTAGTGTCAAGATGGGTTTCTTCGATGATGGTGAACCAATTGTTGGGAAGTTCGACGTGGGGAGCCATATCCTGCCAGTCGCCCCGGTCTTTTCTGCCTGCCCAAATAACCGTAGGTTGCAGGTCGCTCGTGACTTCCAAAGCGATGGTGACGATGTTGTTGCCCTTTGGATAGGACTGCACGACGTACACCGGCTTGCCCGATTCTTCGCTGAACTTCTTACAGGTCAGCCACTTCGACAGTGGGAAAATCCACGGGTCGTAGAACGCCTTACGCTCCTTCACTTCCATCCACGCTTCGATGGTGCGATGGTCTTTGACGATGACGAAATCAAGTTCGTAGTAGATGGGCAACTTCTCCAGTGAAATCTCACGCCATCCCATCTTGCTCCAGCCGACGTATCGGTTCAGGGCGCGGGCGAGGTTCTTTTCACCTTCCAAATCTTGTGCTGCTGCGATGGTGTCGTTTCGCTTCGTCACTTCAACTTCTTCAGTAGCCGAGCAAATCGCCAGATTGCCAAAAACCAAATCATCGTTTCCACCTCTCCATCTCTAGGTCGTTGCTCTCTTGTTGTTGCGCCATAGCGTTGCCAAGGGCTTCCAAACAGTCCCACCAGCCTTCGCAGTAGCCCTTATAGTGGTCGCTCGGCGGTTCCCCGATGGTGCTTGGTGATTCAGGCTTGTTGGCGAGGACACGCTCGTAGATGAGGTCTAGGAGCAACTTCTCGTGCCGGTTGATGTTGGCGATGATTTCTCGGCTCATAGGTTTCCACCTTCGTTGGACAAAGTTGTGCCTGTAGGGGTAAGTTTCTTCCTGCACAGTGGGCAGTAAATAAAGTCAATCCAACGAAAGTCGGAGTTGCCTTCGCTCGGCGGGATTTCAGTGCCGACGATGTGCTTGCACGGTGGTGGCGTGGCAATCAACTCTGCTTCCACCCAAGCGTCATCACGGCCTTTGCTGTCTACAACCGTGTACACGATGTCCACTTGGGTCACGGTGAGGTCGCCCCACTCAGGGTTCCCGATTACCCGAACGCTGTCGCCCACCTTGAACTTGGGCGGCTGGAATGTATCGCCGTCAATATTATGTGAGGTCATAATTAGTTCTCTGCCCTCTGACGCTCGGCGTGGTCGCATCGCTCTTGCTGGTTCATAGTTTCTCTCCTGTCCATTCCAAATACTTGTTGAGGATGGTCAATGGCTCAAAGTGGTCGCTGCCATCTGGCAATACCCACGACCACTGGGACTGAGTTGCAATCACCCGACCAGTTTGTTCTCCAGCGAAGTGAGTGAACGTCACAACATCGCCCACCATTGGGTTATAGACCCCTGATGCCCTCATAGTTTCTCTCCACACTTGGGGCAGTAGGTGTGCGTCCAGTAAGCGGGCGGCGTGGTCGAGCCGTACCGATAATGGCCGGAACCCCTAACGCCGACCCAGTGGTCGCATACTTCACGAGTGGCGGATACTTCGCTGTCGTGGTGAACTTCGGACGAAGTCGCGTCTGTAGGCGTGACTTCCTCCAACGCATCAAGCACCTTGATTACGTCGCAGGGCCACTCATCGGTGCAACAGTGGGCGCAGGTTGTGACTTCTTGCCCAGTGATTCTGTCCTCGTATGGTTCCAAAGTGTGCTTCTTTCGCACTTCATCTCGCTCTTGCTGGTTCATCACTCTGCCTCCCTCACGACATAGCCATCTACAACCTTGTAGCCCTTAGGAAGAATGGTGCGGTCGTTGCCACGTGCGCTCCAGAGGTCTGCTCCATTGAGGTTTGCGACCCTGAGGTCTGCGTTCCTGAGGTCTGCGTCCCTGAGGTCTGCTCCATTGAGGTTTGCGTCCCTGAGGTCTGCGTTCCTGAGGTCTGCGTCCCTGAGGTTTGCGTCCCTGAGGTCTGCGTTCCAGAG
>Ga0214246_1000213_pt1 | contig 16477 bp, 29 predicted proteins | sample TroBogypolimnion_41_FD_153084 | JGI IMG/M metagenome (GOLD analysis project Ga0214246, IMG submission 153084) | Freshwater microbial communities from Trout Bog Lake, WI - 29MAY2009 hypolimnion | ecosystem: Environmental > Aquatic > Freshwater > Lake > Hypolimnion/Profundal zone | place: Trout...
CTGGTACTTGGTGGCCTCTTGTTGAAGCCCACATGGTCAGTCGTTCAGCGACAGCAACCGCAGGGCCTAACGAAGTAACTATCTTTGCTGGCTCTACCGCTTCACAGACAATCAGCGCAATCGGTTCTCCTGTTGACGGTGCAACGTGGACAATTATTAACCGTTCATCAGTTCCAGTCACCGCAGGGTTCGGCGCAAGTTCAATGCTCCCACTCGGTTCTACGTCAAGCGTAACTTCACTTGTCGTGCCAGTCAACGGTGCGTACTCGTTTATTAACTACGCCGGTGGCCAGTGGTACATGACCGCAAGTAACAACCTTGCTACTTCTGTTGGCACTCTAACAACCGCTTCACCTACCTTCACTGGTACAATTACCGCAACCGGAACAACAATCGTCACTCAAACCGGTGGCGCTTTTGCAAACGACGACGACCAAACAATGACAATCATGGGAGCATGGATCTAAATGGCAACTACACCAGCAGTCTTATTCCGAGGCGCAGCAGCCACATCATCAACAACGCTTTACACCGTTCCAGCCTCGACCACAGCAATCGTCACCAACATCTTTGTTACTAACACCGCCGGCACAGCTGCAACTTTTACAATCTCCTTAAACGGTACGGTAGTCATTCCGGCTGCTTCCATAGCCGCTAACTCAACCGCTCTCTTTGACATGAAACAAGTCGTGGCTACTGGTCAACTAATTGCTGGATTTGCTTCTGCAACGACGGTGAACTTTAGTATCTCCGGCGTGTTGCTGGTTTAATCATGGGAGTCAATGTATTCCCTGCCGCTTCTGGTGGCGCTTCATACAGTTCGCAACCACCAGCCTCAGCCTCTAGCGTTCTGCTAGACGGACAGTTGGTCACGGCATCCTCATTCTCAACAAGCGTGACTGGTACTGGCGCACCCTGGCTTCTCTATGCCAACGGAGCAGGAACTACTACAATCACTATCGCTGGCACTCCTTACACTGTTACTGCTGGTTCTACGGTTGGTACGTCTGCGTACACCGGTAGCCAAAGTGTTGGCGTAACAACAACTGCAACCGCACCATCTACATTTACTGCTTCCACAATGCCTAGTTCTTCTAACTGGGCTAGTGTTACTTACGGAAACGGTTACTTTGTTGCCGTACAAACCTCAGGAACAACCGCCGGTGCGTACTCTACTAATGGAACTTCTTGGACTGCCTCTACTATGCCTAGTGGTGGTAGTGCGGCAGGCTGGACTGCCGTTACTTACGGCAATGGTTACTTTGTTGCGGTTGCAGATTCCACAACAGCCGGTGCGTACAGTACTAACGGAACAACTTGGACTGCTAGCACTACGCCAAGTGCTTCAAGTTGGCGAGGTGTTACTTACGGAAATGGTTACTTTGTTGCCGTGGCTTTTGGCGCAGCCGGTGCGTATTCTGCAAATGGAACTTCTTGGACTGCTTCTACAATGCCTAGTAGTTCAAATTGGTATGGAGTTACTTACGGAAATGGTTACTTTGTTGCAGTTGCTTTTGGAACAACTGCCGGTGCGTACAGCACTAATGGAACAACTTGGACTGCGTCAACAATGCCAAGTAGTTCTGGCTGGATTGGCGTTACTTATGGCAACGGTTACTTTGTTGCCGTACAAACCTCAGGAACAACCGCCGGTGCGTACTCTACTAATGGAACTTCTTGGACTGCCTCTACTATGCCTAGTTCTTCTCAATGGCGAAGCGTTACTTACGGCAACGGTTACTTTGTTGCAGTTGCCACCGGGCCATCAACTGTCGGCGCATACTCTACTAATGGAACTACCTGGACAGCCTCCACTATGCCTAGTTCTTCTACTTGGTTTAGCGTAACTTACGGCAATGGATACTACGTTGCTGTTGCAAGTAGTACTACCGCCGGTGCGTATTTTGCACAGACAATATTTCCAGTTGCCTACGGTATCTACAACGGCGCAACGGTTAGGGCGTAATCATGGGTCAGTCAACATTCCCAGTACCAAGTTCAGGGTCATCAACTAGCACCGTTCTGCCGGTCAACGCTTCGAGCGTAATCCTCGACGGATCACTAACCTCAGCTTCTACCTACACCACAACGGTCAACGGCAACGGTGGTATTGCGTACCTTACGGCTACGGACAACCCAGCCACGATTACTATTGGTGGAAACAACTACAACGTTGCTGCTAACTCTGTATCCGCAACAAAAACTGTTGTAGGTTCCAGCGCAAGCGTAACCATTGCTAATGGTGCTTTTGCGCAAACCGCACCATCTACGTTTACTGCTTCAACAATGCCTACTTCAGATTCCTGGGACGCAGTTGCTTATGGAAACGGAACTTTTGTAGCAGTTCAACAATCAGGAAACACAGACGGAGCATATAGCAACAACGGCACTACTTGGACTTCCTCAACAATGTCAAGCAGTGTTATATGGTTGGCAGTTACTTTTGGCAATGGTTATTTTATAGCTGTTGCCTATGGGCCAACAACTGTTGGGTCGTATTCAACAAACGGAACCACTTGGACTGCAATGACAATGCCTAGTAGTCAAAATTGGTCTGGCGTTGCTTACGGAAACGGTTATTATGTCGCAATTGCTAGAAGTACAACCACCGGTGCATACAGCACTAACGGCACTTCTTGGACTGCTTCCACAATGCCCAGTAGTTCTAACTGGTACGGCGTAACTTACGGCAACGGTTATTTTGTAGCAGTTGCCTTTAACACAACAGCAGGAGCATATTCATCAAACGGAACCACTTGGACTGCAAGTACGCTGACTAGTAGTTCTGCATGGGAAGCAGTTGCTTATGGAAACGGAACTTTTGTAGCAGTTCAGGCTTCGGGTACGACTGCCGGTTCGTACAGCACTAACGGCACTTCTTGGACTGCTTCCACAATGCCTTCTGGTGGTAGTTCAGCAGGTTGGTCATCGGTGACATATGGCAATGGTTATTTTGTTGCCGTTGCCATTTCCACAACTGCTGGAGCTTATTCAGCAAACGGAATAACTTGGACAGCAGTAACAATGCCTAGCAGCTCTAATTGGCGAGGTATTGGTTATGGTAATGGTGTATTTGCAGCAGTTGCAGGTGGAACTACCGCCGGTGCATATTTCGCCCAATCCGCAGCACTTCCTGTAAACTTTGGAATCTACAATGGCCCAACAACAATCAACTAAGGAGAAATAATGTACCCAACAGAAATCCCATCAGGGGCAAAGACAGTTACAACACACGAAGGCTGGACTCTCAGTTACTCGGTGGACACAACCGCACCTTTCGCCATCAACGCATGGAACGTCACAAGCCCATACCCAACCAACGAACCGTTCTGGCATCAGCCACACGACCTTGACGGATCAGACTGGGCAGACGAAGCCACAGCTCAGGCGTTTGCTGACAAGTGGGTTAACGACAACTTCGTTACACCACCTGCACCAACACCAGCACCGTAGTAGTAGGGCGTAATGCTCTGCCTACACTGCTCGCAAACAATCGTAGAACTATCTCAGGGTGAATGGTTCCACGACGTAGAAAACTACACACGAACCTGCCCTCAGACTTTCGCAGAACCTACTAACTAAGGAACGCCCATGCTCGGTGGTAACTACATTGGACAGGCTTACCTTGCCCAGGGTTACGCTGGCAGTACGATTACCTACGGTACAGGGGCGGTGTCGGGAAGTTTCTCGGCTAGTGCTTCTGGTTCTGCGTTTATTCCTGGACAAGCTGCATTAGCAGGCTCGTTCTCTGCAAGTGCTACCGGAACGACGTTCCTTCCTAGTACGGCTTCATTAACAAGCACCTTCTCGGCTTCTGCCGCAGGTGTCGTTGTTGCTATTGGAACCGGAAGTCTCTCAGGGTCATTCTCTGGATCTGGTTCGGCGACTACATTTATTCCATCAAGCGGTGCGCTCTCTAGCAACTTCTCTGCTTCTGGTGCTGGCTCGGCGTTCTTGTCGGGCAATGCTTCCCTTTCAAGCAATTTCTCAGCAAGCGCAACAGGGTCAGCGTTTGTTTCAGGAAACGCCGCACTCTCAGGCGACACCACGCTTTCGGGAACTGGCTCTGCCTTCCTCTCTGCCAACGGCTCACTAAACTCAAACTTCTTCGCAAGTGGTACAGCTAACACCTACCTACCTGCCAACGGTGCGCTTTCGGGTGATACCACTCTTAGTGGCACAGGTTCAGCTGCATTGTACGCAACTGGTTCTGCCACAGCGTCATTCTCTGCCAGTGCAACTGCAACGGCGTTCTTGCCCTCAACCGGAAACCTTGCCTCAAACTTCAATGGATCAGCAACAGGGTCAGCGCAACTGCCTGGAACCGGCGCACTCACCTCGACCTTCAGCACCTCTGCTATTGGTTCATCCTTTGAGCCAGGGTCAGCCCAACTCAACGGAACATTCTCAGCAAGTGGTACTGCAACCCTTGTACCTGCTGCTGGTGGATTCCTCAACGCCTCATTCTCGGCTAGCGGAACTGCCACTACGTTCATTCCTGCACAAGGCACACAGACCGCCACCTTCTCGGCAAGCGGTACTGGTATCGCAGCTCTGTATGGTATCGGTTCGGTATCAGGCTCGTTCAACGCCTCGGCTACTGGCGCGGTTTTCTTGCCTTCAAGCGGAAACGTCAACGGACAATTCAATGCGAGCGCAAGCGGATCAGCCTACGAAGTTGGACAAGGCTCACTAAACGCCTCATTCAATGGCTCAGCTACTGGTAGTAACTACCTATCGGGTTACGGTCAAGCCAACGCCAACTTCTCAGCCTCTGCAACGGGCTTAGTCATAGATTTGGCAACGGGTAGCCTATCCACCCAGTTTGTCGCTACAGGGGCAGGAACGGCCTTTGAGCCTGCTCTGGGAGCATTACAGAGTGCCTTCTCAGCCACAGCGCAGGGAACGGTTATTGACGTTGGAAACGGCTACCTAGTCGCTACCTTTACGGGTAATGCAGTCGGTAAGGTCTACTTCGTCAAGAAGCCAGCCTTCGTTCAGGCAACGATTATTTCAACCAAGGTGTACGGATCAGTCGTTACGCCAACGGTCAATGCAACTGTAGAATACCCAACACTGTACGGCTCCGTACTCTTAGAACCTTCTAGTTAGGAACAACTATGTCAATGATTCCAATCAGCCCCATCGACATTTACGAGGGAAACAACGTAACCTTCTATACCTCTGCCTCACCAAAAGTAGGTTCAGCTGCAGGGGCGTTCTTGACCGTCACCGGCGAGCCAGTAGACCCAGACATTGTTGAGTTCTCCTACATCGTGCAGGGCATGGAACCTAACGTATTTACTTACACCCAAGGTTCAGGCGACCCAACTAACACCATTATCCGAGTTGCAGAGGGCGAATACCAAGCGACCATTCCAACCGACAACCAAGTGGGTCGTTGGATTTGGCGTTGGGCAGGATACCCGACACCAGGCGACACCTCAAACACTTACGCAGCAGCAGTCGAGGGCATCATAAATGTTCTAGGAAATGACGTAGACCAGTCTTATTGACCTGATAGCATTCTTTTAACGGAGGGAAGTTAAAAGGAGATAACGTGGTTGATTTATCAGAGTTCTACGAGGACATTAAGAAACCTTGTTTGTTCACTAGAGCGACAAAAGACTTAAGTAGTGAAGATAAAGAGAAGTTAACCGCAGCAATTCAAGAGACAGAAATTACTACTTCTTCCATTGACAAGTGGTTGCAACTTCGTAACATCAAAGTTTCGTGGCCTACGATTCGTCGCCACCGTAAAGGGGAGTGCGATTGTGGTTGACCTCAACGAGTTTGAGCGCAAGTACCCAAAGCCAGAACACCCTAAAGGCTGGGAGCCATCTCTACAATGGGATGGAACTAAAGGCACTATTACAGCTTCTTTGTCAAGCGAGCCTGACGACAGCGTATGGGCTGAACTAATTGCTGACTGGGGACTAGACCCAACAAGGACACAAGTTGTCAACGGATCACTACAGATTCGTGCGTGGGATGTTTCAGACGGCAACGGTGGAAGTCGCCGACACAAATACTACCGAGCGACTATTGCACCACGAGAAGTCCAGCGTGACCAAGCAGACATTGACGCTCTTTGCAAACTTGTAGAGAAGCGCAAGCCATCTAAGCCAGTTAAGACTGGTGGGGATTCTGCATTTGTAGCCTTACTTTCAGACTGGCAAATTGGTAAAGGTTGCGAGGTTCGAGGTGGCACACCGGAAACGGTAGAGCGTATTCATCGAGCTATTGACGAAAGCGTTGCTCGCCTAAAATACCTGATAAAGAACTATAAAGTGGGCGCAATCTACCTAGTTGGATTAGGCGATTTAGTTGAAGGTTGCTCCGGCGACTGGTACGCAATGCAAACTTGGTCTGCTGACTTAAACGACAGAGAGCAAGACAAGCTGGTGCGCCGACTCATCCTAGAAGTCATTGACGCATTTGTTGACTTTGAGTTACCCATCATTTGTACTGGCATTCCTGGCAATCACGGCGAGAACCGTAAGAACGGCAAAGCCTTTACTGACTGGCTAGACAACAGAGACTACGCAGCCTTTGAGACTGTATCTGAAATCTGCGCCCAGAACCCTGACCGCTACAAACACGTAACATTTCCACTAGAGATGTGCGACGATGACCTAACCGTTACCTTCGACATCTTTGGAGTGCCTACCGCATTTGCTCATGGACACCAATTCCGTTCAGGCGCTAACGCACAGGCCAAGATGGAGACGTGGCTAAAGGGTCAAGCACTTGGTCGCACCGGCGTTGCTGATGCACAGATTCTATTTGCTGGACACCTTCACCACTTTGTTATCTCAGAATCCACAGGTCGCACGGTAATACAATGCCCTGCGATGGATGGTGGGAGCCGGTGGTTTCAATCAACATCTGGTGCTGGCGCTCCTGCTGGAATGGTAACAATCCTCATTGGATCACCATTTCCAAGAGGCTGGTCAGAGCTACTAATAGTGTAGAATAGTCATCTTATGTTCACTCCACTCGATGACTACGTAGCAGTACTTCCTATTGAGCCAGAGAAGGAAACTTCTTTTGGCCTTATCATTCCTGACGTTGCTCAGTCTGCGCCACCAATCGGCACAGTCGTTGCAGCTGGTCCAGGTAAGCCGTCGAGCGATGGAACCTTGATACCACTTCTCGTATCAGAAGGCGACACCGTTCTATTCCGTGAAAACCCAAACTACCTGCGCTTCACTGTAGAAGGTCACAACTGTTTGCTCATGCGTTCCGGCGACCTAATCGCCAAACTGTAATGACACTCCAATACGTCTGCGACACCTGCGGTACTATCGTGGTAATCCATCATGGAGAGATGAGCCGCATTGTGTTCGGGAAAATGCCACAGAAGATTTTAGATGCGAGTAATCACAAATGCACCAAACGAAAGGCAAGTAAATGAACAACATGGACAGAAACATCTGCCGTACCGCAGTGCCAGCAATCATTGGCGCAATCGTGGCATGGGTCACTAAGGAGTGGGCGAAACTACCTGCTAACGACCTCATGTACTTAACGCCACTAGCGACCACTGCGTACTACACAGCTATTCGTTTTGCCGAGGAGAAGTGGCCTAAGGCTGCATGGCTTCTTGGTTGCCTACCAGTCAAGGCCGCAGAACCAGTAGTTGAAATACAGGCAACGGGAACAGTCACACCTCCTAAGGCGTAATGTCTGCGTTCGTAAAGAGCGACACACGAACACCGGTTCCTGGCGACATAATCTTTGCTCACTCAAATGGGTGGATGGCTAAGTGCATCCGCTTTGCTGAACGGTTACGCTGGCGCAAGGGTTCTTACTGGAACCACGCTTGTGTCATTAGTCGAGTGGATCAAGACGGAACGGCCTACGTTATCCAAGCAGAACTCAAAGGCGTGTCAGAGGCAACGCTCGATTCAGTCGGCGATTACGTTGTCCTAGAGCCACCGCACGGAGTCAACCGCAACAAAGTCTTGGCCTTTACCAAGATGCAGGTCGGCTCAAAGTACGGGATTCTTTCAATCCTCAGCGTGGTCTTTGACATCATTAGCCCCGACTGGTTCCCCTCAATGAGAATGCCTAACACCTGGATTTGCTCAGCCGTTACCGGTGAAGCTCTACGCTACGGTGGCTGGCTCCGCGATTGGAACGACATCTACTGCATAACCCCTAGTCAACTGTTCAATTCTCTGGTAGAATAACAAGGCGTTTCGATACGCTTTCATTTTTACTTCCCTCAGGTAAATAAGGATTGCCCTGCTGGTCTAATCCACCGGCAGGGCTTTTCTTCTGCTATGCTGTCCTAGCGTAGGACTAATACCTGAGGAGGTAGTTATGAGTTGGGGTAATTGCACCAGATGTTTTGATTACGAGATTGGCGAACGGATCAGCCCTTGGGAGTTCGTTTGCACACCTTGTATAAAAGACGAAGAGTGGATACAAGGAATTGCAGCTTTAGTACGTGAATACGAGGAACCTAATGGAACAGACCGTAGTGACGTTTGATGGACTTGTCGCAGGAGAAGAAGTTAAGATTCGTGGCGAACGAGGTTCATTCAAGATACGTTCATTTCGAGTAGAAGAAGGCGTGTGCTTATGGGTCACTGTTATCGGTGGCACGTCAGGACATTCCGCATTCAGGCATTTCTCGTATGACAGACTGATTAGACCTAAGAAGGGAAGGAGGAAGAATGAAGTTAAATGACAAACTGACCGAACTCAACTATGTCTTTGATGAAGGCTTGTGGATTGCAGAGTTTAGCGATTACAAGGTGTACGTCAATGAAACCGAGGATGGCTTTCAGATTTGCAAGATGCCTAGCGACCCAGAAGTACCAACGCTACTCATCCGGTTCAATCGTTTCGACACAAGCATCTTTGCGGTGCTAGAAAGTTGGAATGACAATGCCTAGCAGTTTGCAGCTACTAATTGAATCGAAACTGGGCTATCCAGTAGAGAGATGGATTTCAACCGCAGTAAAGAATCAAATGACGTATCGTCAAATGGTGGAAGCACTTTATGACGAGACTGGTGTTAAAGTAAGTAAGAGTTCGCTCCACTTGTGGTGGACGACATAACCCTGAGGAGGGAAAATGGCAACACACATAGATAAAGATTTGACCGACATCTTTGACGAGTTCAATGCTCGAATGTCAGATCAGTTTGACAAGATTGAAGCAAGGATAGAGAAGTTGAAGGCTGCGCTTCGAGGCGAAAAGGTGGAGGACTAATGGCTGGGAGATTCAACCTAGACGATTACGTTGATGTCGCAGAACGTATCGACCAGTTCTACGCCAAGTATCCCGAGGGTCGCCTACTCACCGAGCTGGTGAACGTAGCCAACTGGCAGGGCAAGCAGACTCAGTTCATTGTTAAGTCATACGCTTTCGATGGACAGAACTTGTTATCAACCGGACTTGCTGAAGAATCATTTGGCACGTCAGGCCCTAACCAAACCTCGGCATTAGAGAACGCTGAAACCAGCAGTCTCGGTAGATGCCTAGCAAACCTTAACTTCTCTACTACTCGTTCAGGCAACCGCCAACGTGCGAGCAAACAAGAGATGCAAAAGGTTCAGCGTGGTACTGCGCCAGAGCCAACACCTGAGCAAGTAGAACTAAAGGGCTTGCTTGGCGAGAAGTTCAAGGTAGCAAAAGACCGCAAGGCTTTTATTGAGAGCGTTGTGTTCCATGATGTAGATGGCGTGAGTTCGCTCACACCGGACGAAGTAAAGCTGTGCATTGATGTACTAACTACCCAGAAGGGGGAATAATGAATAATTTAACAATCCTAGGAAACCTAGTCCGACCAGTCGAGCTGAAGTTTCTTAACAACGGATCAGCAGCAGCACGTCTTACCGTTGCTGTTTCTCGACCTGGCTACACAACCAAGATGGGCAAGGTAGTAGAGGAAACAACCTCATACGTCAATGTCTCTTTGATTGGAAGCATTGCTGAGAACGCTGCTAACTCACTAGACAAGGGAACTCGTGTCGTGGTGACTGGTCGCCTAGAACAGCGCACGTGGGACAAGGAAGATGGAACCAAGGGTGAAATCTGGGAACTGAACGCCGAGGCTATTGGTCCCGACCTTCGCTTCGCTACCGCCAATCCTCAAAAGACGGCTATTAGCAAAGCACCATCACCTGCGCCTGACTACGAAGAGGCTTTTTGAGTATGGCGAAAAGCGTTCTAAAACAATTAGAAAAGACACCTAAGCGTGATCTAAATCGAGGCGACAATGTTGTTTTGACTTCTCGAGTTTCTAAAGAGGTTGCAGAGGCACTTAGAGAAATGGCTGGTCAACTTGACACGACAACGTCTCGTCTTATGTCAATAATTCTTGAAGTAAAACTTGACCAAGTTCAGAACGAATTAAAAGTTGTGTCATCAAAAACCCAAAAGAAAGGTCGTTGAACCCGTGCCACCAGTAAAGTTGGCTGAGAACATCAAGGTCATGCTCGACGTTCTGCTTGAAGTTGCTGGGGAGCGTGAGTTCACCGCAGAGATGGCAGAGCAGTTCTGGGGTGGCACTAAGGCTGGGAAGATTAAAGACCTGACCACCACGCAGCTACTCCAGTACGCCTTGACGACCACATGGCTAGAACGTGACGAAGTTGCCTCGGCCTATGATAAATTAGTTGAGCAGATTAAGAGTCAGACTCAACAGCCAAATCGTGCTACTAGAAGGAAAATGTCTAAAGGGGGCGTTGTCCTTCCGTAGTAGTTCAGATAGATAAGCCCCAGGTGTCTCCCGTCAGATGCCTGGGGCTTTTTTATGTTTGACATTGCTATTGACACCACGTAGTATTCGTGTAACAGCATAACCCTGAGGAGGGAAAATGATAAAAATGAGTTACCGCACCGGACGTAAAATAGTTTGGGGATCAGCAGCAATCGTTGGTCTGTATGTTGACTTGACCGCATCAGGAGGAATCAGCTTCTGGGTAGCCGTTTACGGACTGGGAACAGCAGTTGCCGTAGCGACCCTTCTAGCGTTTATCACCAAGCGATGAGTGGCTGGCAGGATGAAGCAGCTTGTAGGGGAATAGACACCAACCTGTTCTTTCCTGAAAACGCTGACGTGGACGACCAAGTTTTAGCGTTATGCGAGAATTGCCCAGTCAAAGACGAGTGCCGTGATTACGGAGTGGTTCACGAGGAATGGGGCATCTGGGGTGGCCTTACGGCTAGTCAAAGGCGCAGGGTGCGTAAAGAGTTCGGAATAACCCTTAGCCAGGCTGTAACGCTACGTAGAGCCCCTTACCACGCAAACTGCGGAACTAACGCTGGCTACCAAGGACTTATGAGGTACTACGAGGCACACCCCTATGACAAGAAGATTAAGTGCGATTACTGCCTATTAGCTCACAAGGAATACAACCGAGAAGTCATACTTGAAGAGGACAAAATCATCCGCACTAGGGAGCGAGAACGCCGGAAGAAGGCTCGTCAAAAGGCTCGAAGGCTGGAAGCGACAGAATAAACATAAAGAACCCCTGACCTGCGTGGTTGGGGGTTTTTTATTATGCCCTTGACTTCATGTAACTGAAGTGTGCTAGAACCTCTTGTAAAAACGCAAGTCGCCCCAGAGAGAAACACAAACACGATTTTCAAAGTTCCCAACACCCCAGATGCTTTACTCAAACAACGGGAACGGCAGACGACAACCGGCCAAGAAACAAGAACCTCAAAAGCCATAGAACCGAGAACCGGCGAGTGGTAGCGTTGGATTATGAAAATGCGAACAGAGGACGAAGAACTACCTCCGCTTGATCCGTACCTTCAGCTGCTAATGAATCTTTGGCGAGAAAACATTTCAGTAAACTCCCAGACAGCAGAACGCAAAATAACCGTGATACCTGCACCTGACCAGTCTCTGACAATCTCAATTCGTAATCACTGGGAGTTGCTGGCTCATTACCTACCTGGGGAATGTGACGCTTGTAGAAGTTGGGTTATGACTCGAACCGATGTCTACTGGGGGTCTAACGCACACCTCTGTCCTTCATGCCTAAACTTGGCTATCATTTACTTTGAGATAAACGACAGCTGGCCCGAAGCGAATTGGTACGAAGGAGAATGTTGAAACGCTCTAAACTGAATCCAGTATCAAAGAAGCGCATGACCCTCAATAGAGAGCGTCGCCAATTTGTCAGCGAGGTTCTTAAGTTTCGCCTTATGTGCGAAGCCAGGATTCGTGGCTGCACCATGACACCGACTGACGTGCATGAGATTCTGACTCGTGGTCGTGGCGGTTCTATTATTGAGCCTGAGAACGTATTGGCGCTTTGCCGGTCTTGTCACCACTTCATCACCATCGAACCGTCTTGGGCAAAACAAAACGGCTTTATTGTCTCGTGGTCGGTGACTTTAGAGGCTGACCTTGCAGCTGCCAAGCGAGCCAGGAACGCATTTGTCTACGGAGCGACAGCACCAGAGGACGACTTCGACATTGGTGTTGAGTGGGATGATTCGATTGACTGGCCTGATGATGACGAGTGATCCGTTATTTGGCAAGAAGGCGTGGAGAGACACAGAACTTGAGCGTGACTTTCAACAGAGGGTTACACACATAGCCAAGCTTTACCACTGGTCTTGTTATTCAATTGTTGACAGCAGACGTGCTTCGCTTGCTGGTTACCCTGACTTAACAATGTGGAATGTGCAACAAGGAAGACTTATCTTTGCAGAGCTAAAACGTGAGAAGGGCGTCTTGTCAGTAGCACAGAAGCAAGTATTGGCTGAACTGGGAACGCTTGGCGTTGAAGTGTACGTTTGGCGACCATCTGACTTTGACGACATTGTAGATTTATTGAAAGGTAAGCTGTGAATAACCGTGACCGCATAAGTCGAGACGTAGAACGCTCTCTAAAAACATTAAACACTTTGACCCCTGCGCTGGTAGCTGACCTTGTACGTCGAGCCGGTACTCGTGCCATGCCAGACAAGTCGCCAAGCCAAGGACCCAAAGGCAAAGGCACACACTCCGACCCCACCCTTGCAGCAGTGATCCGCAAGATGTCCGGCGACACCTCGAACGACCCCATTTACGAAGCCGTGCGCACTATCGCCCTAACCCTTAATGACATAGCCACGCTGACCCAGCTCATTGACCAGCAAGTTAGATTTGTAACCGAGGGTGTTGAGCGACAGAAGGAATCCACCATTGTCTACTGCGAGGCGTGTGGTCGAGAGGTTTCAAGAACGCCTAAGGACAGACTCCGTTCGGGATACTGCATGGCGGATTATGCAAAATGGACACGCCAAGGAAGGCCTTATCGGGCTACCTTTGAGGCACAAATAAAACAAGAACTTTCAGAAACTTTGTAAAAGTGCTGGTCAAAGGGGGTATTAAATACTTGCTTGTCCTAGCGTAGGACATTATAGTTATTACATAAGGCAAACGCCTTGGTACATGAGGAGGTAATTATGCAGTCAACAACACTCAAGCGTGGACCCGAAGAGCGCAAGGTAACTCTTTACAAGAACGGATCAGCGTTCCTGATTACCTGCGAAGTCCTAGCTTCTAACTTCCACAAAGAAGGACACTCAGAGGTTCTTTACACACCAGACACCGAAGCACAAGCCGAGTTCTTGTACGGTGGCGCAGTCCGATTCCTTCAGGGATACCAGTACGAGGTGGTGTCAGAATGCCTCGCATAACCTTGAATGACGACGTGATTTGCATGACTTGCAAAGAGTTTCTTATTCCAAACCCTGACCGCTGCGGTGACATGAATTGCGACTGTCATCAGGCTAAATACGTGCATTTCTCTACAAGTTCAGCCGAATGCGAGCAAAAGTAGTAAACTAGATTAAGCACCTGAGGAGGTAATTGTGAACACATTGTTTGACCCAATCCCTGCGTACCAGCCTCACAGCGAGACAAGTACGCAAGCCGCACTATCCGTAGTCGGCAAGACAAAGACACTTCGGGAAACCGTCTACGAGGCACTAGCCCAGACCCCGATGACAGACGAGCAAATCGCCGTCCGACTAAACCTTGCACCCAACACCGCCAGACCTCGACGAGTAGAACTTGTTAGAGCTGGACGGATTACTGATGTAGGCAAGGCCCCCACTTCTTCAGGACGAATGGCTGTCCTTTGGGGAGTCGCTCATTCAGAGGAACATCTTGATTAAATACCTAGTCGCATTCATGTTGGCACTACTCGTGATCCAATCGCTACCGGCAGAAGCAAACGTAAAATCTCCAGTTCCGACAACGATAAAGGTTGTTAAAGTTAGAGACGTACCGCCAGAGCCGGTGATACCGCCAGCAATCATGGCGAAGTGGGCGAAGGTAGCGCAATGTGAAACTGGTTCTAATTGGCACGCAAAAGGTCCGATTTATTCAGGAGGATTAGGATTTAGGTACAGTTCATGGAACGGTTACGGTGGTCTTGTATTTGCACCAATCGCAGCTGAAGCGACTCCAGCAGAACAAGTGTATGTTGCTATAAACATACAAAAACAGAATGGATTTGGCGATTACGTACCAGACCAATACGGCTGCTCCGGCGGTTGGTAGAAAAAATTAAAGGGGAATGATGACCGAGTTTGAGAAAATACTTAAAGAACTACAGGCTATGCACGACAAGAAGCAGGCCGACTACGGAGCCGTTGGTGATCCATTTGCCAACGTGAGAGCCAGCGAGGACTTCGGCATTGACGGCTGGGTTGGTTGCATGACTAGAGCCAACGACAAAATGAAACGCCTTCAAGCTGCAGCACGAGGCCAGAACCTCAAGAACGAAAGCATTGAGGATTCACTGCTTGACCTTGCGACCTACACCGTTATCGCTCTATGCCTTTACCGTGAGCAGAGAACCTGCAATCACACATCGAATTACAAGACCAGGGGCGACGGCAACATCTACTGCGAGTGTGGCGAAAGACTGAACCTAACGCTTGACGAGTTCAACGATTTGATGATTGGCTTCAGGGAAGAGGACTAATGCTGACCGTTGAGCAGATAACCAAGGGCATACAAACTGAGATGCGCAAAGTATCCCAAGCCGTAGACGACCTTGCTATTGCCGGTGACGAAGCAGCCAACGCCGACGCAACGTGGGAAATCGCCAGAGCCAAGGCATCACTCAGAATCTCAGCCGAAAGCATGGAAAAGCTGACGGTTAGCGAATTGGCGCATCGAACCATCATTGAGTGCGAGTCAGAGTACCTAGCGTACCTAATTGCCAAGAACCGTCACGACACCGTCAAGTCCGCTTTGCGAGCCAGCCAGAGCCGTTTAGATGCCTTACGAACCCTTATGACCAGCCTTCGGGTTGCCGGTGGATAATGTTTGACTTATTGGGTGTCACACCCTAGAATTACTATTACCTGAGGAGGTATCAAATGAATGTAGTAGCCAAAACTAATGAACTAACTCACGATGAGTGGATTAATTTACGCAGAACCGGAATTGGTGGATCAGACGCAGGAACAATCTTGGGTGTCAATCCTTACTCCAGTCCCTATGCGCTCTGGGCCGACAAGACTGGCTTAGTAGAAAACGTATTTAAGGGCAACGCAGCTACCGAGTGGGGCAATCGCTTAGAACGTACCGTTGCTGAAGCCTTTGCCGAGCAGTCTGGTTGTGCAGTAGTTGAGTGGCCGGTAATGCTTCGAGGCAAGAACCGTTGGGAATTAGCCAACGTAGATTTCTTTATTGTTGAGCCGTCCGAGATGTTTTACGCAGGTGAAGTAACAACTGCCACCGAACAACCTGAGAACATCACAGCCATTCTTGAATGCAAGACCACCGGCATTGTTGGTAGGGGCAACGCTATTGCGTGGGACAACAACCAAGTCCCAGCGAGCTACTACTGGCAGGGCGCACACTACGCAATGGTTACCGAGATACCACAGGTTTACTTCGCTTGCCTTATTGGTGGTCAGGGCATTGTGGTTAGATCACGAGACTACACAGCCGAGTGCCTAGCCGGACTTAGAGATGCCGAGACTTCTTTCTGGGAGTTGGTAGAAAAAAAATCCCCCCCAGACTTCACCGGCGCAGACGCTGAGTTCGAGGTCTTAAAGGCACTGTACCCATCAAGCACCGGCACGTCAGTCGAGGTTGATGAGTTCATAGTTGATTGCCTAAGTGATTACCGAATGGCAAAGCGTGAGGCAGACGAAGCCGAAGAAAAGGTCAAGGCTGCAAGAATCGAATTAGAAGCTGCAATCGCTGATGCTGACGAAGCCACCTGGAACGGACAAACGCTTTATACTTACAAGTCCAATAAGGTCGGCGAACAGTTTGACACTAAAAGGTTCAAGGAAGAAAACCCTGAACTATGGGCGCAGTACGTTACTGAGCGCAAGGGCGCACGAGTCCTTCGACTGAAGGGGGAATGATGTCAGTAATTGACAAACAAATTAGATTTCAACTTTGGCAGACAAAGCAACTAATAGACGGATTATTGTTGTCCGGTGTCCCACAGCAAAACATTGACGAAGCAATGAATTACGCAAGTAA
>Ga0214246_1000221_pt1 | contig 16184 bp, 24 predicted proteins | sample TroBogypolimnion_41_FD_153084 | JGI IMG/M metagenome (GOLD analysis project Ga0214246, IMG submission 153084) | Freshwater microbial communities from Trout Bog Lake, WI - 29MAY2009 hypolimnion | ecosystem: Environmental > Aquatic > Freshwater > Lake > Hypolimnion/Profundal zone | place: Trout...
AGCATTTAACACATGGTTCCTGCTATCATTACCAATAACATCACGTTCCTGATAATGAGTTGCGCTGCCTTCGATTGTGTAAATGTAGCCGTTTTCAATCTTTGTGATTTCGGCTTTAAAAGTTTTCGACTGATTTTTTTGGTTTGCCATGATGTTTATTTTTGGGTGTTAAAATTTATTTTTCGTTTTCATCTAAATTACTGTAAACTACTTTCAATTTATCAATCGTTGCAGTTGGCAAAGCATCGTAATACTTCTCTACAATTTTCCCAATTAAATAAGACTTGGAAACACCATCATTGGCGGCATCAGCAACAATAAACTTGACGTATTTCGGTTTCGGATAACTAACGATTCTTCTTTCTGCATCATAATTTTTATCCTTTCCTTTTGCCATAAAAAAAATTTAGTTGTGCCAATTTTCGCACAAAGTTATTTTACAAAATCATAATTGCAAACATTTGTACCGAAATTTTTTATGACACAATATGATTGCCTTTATACGATTGATGTAAATTCTGACGAACCAATAATGCTAATCAATAAGCACATTGGTTTTGATGAAGATGCAGGCATAGGAATAATGGGCGATTTGTTTCAAAAAGAATTATTGTTCTTAGACACGTTGGGAAAGAAAAGGATTCAAATTTTCATCAATTCTGTTGGTGGTAGCGTAATGGATGGCATGAATATTTATTCTGCAATTCTGAAAACTATAACACCAGTAGATACTTACAATGTAGGTATTGCGGCAAGTACAGCAGGATGGATATTCGCCGCAGGTCGTAAGCGTTACATGGCTGATTATGCAAAGTTAATGATGCACAATCCGTATGATTCGAGCGAAGGCGATGCAAGCAAAAGTTTGAACGAGTTTCAAGATTCGATCATCACTATGTTAGAAAAGCGTTGTAAAATGACTTACGAACAAGTGAAGGAATTAATGAATCGTGAAACATGGATTGATGCAAGCGAAGCAGAAACATTGGGGCTTTCTGACAAAACAGAAAACAGCGATGAGTTAAATAAGAAGCGCATCAATGCAGCCAACAGCACCAAAGAACTATGGGCAATTAGTAATTCGATTTTAAATTTAAAAACAAAAAATAAAATGACAAACGTAGCAAAAAAATTGGGTTTACCCGAAAACGCAACGGAACAAGATTGCGAAAATGCAATCGATGCCTTGATGGTAAAAATTGCCAAAAAAGCAAAAAACAAAAAGAACGATACTGACGAGCCAGACGGAGATGAAGACCCGATGGACAAAGTAAAAGATATGTTGGCGTCAATCACCAATTCTCAAAAAGCAGAATTGAAAGAAGTTGCTGATACTTTGGCTGCATTGAAAGCAGAAGCAGAAGCATCAAAAAATGAAATTGCAAAAGACAAAGCAACTCATTTAGTGAACCAATATGTAAACCGTTTAGGCGGAAGAGATGCGAAGCCTGAAACGATTGCAAAGTGGGTTGAGCAAGCAACCAAAGATTTGGCAGGTACTGAAAACTTGCTAAAAGAATTGCCTTTGAATATTGCGGCTGCTAAAATTGAAAACACAATTGAGTTGCAAAAATTACCCGACGGTAAATTGCCAACAACAGCATTGAATTTAATGGCTGAATTGAAAGCAAAACATTTGAAAAAATAATTAACCAATAAAATTTAAAAACACAATAACATGGCTTTAAATATTCAAGACACATCATACAGCGGCACGTATGCCAGCTATTTGATTTTGCCAGCAACTTTTGGAATGGAAACTATCGAAAAGGGTGCTGTATGGGTTGAAGATGGTATCAAGAAATTGCATACCATTGACCGCATGGACTTCACCAATCCATTGCAACCAAGACAAGCAACGCCAACATCAAGCGGAACATTTACGCAAGATGGTCGCACATTAACTCCAAAAGATTTAATGATGTACGTGGAGTTCAATCCTCGTGATTACGAAGCGAACTTCTTGGCAGAGCAATTGAGTAACACACTTTTAACTCGTGAATTGCCGCCAACTGCTGAAACGTACATGATGCGCATTGCTTTGCAACGTGTAATGGAGCAAGTAGAAACTATGTTTTGGATTGGTTCTACAACCTACACCGCAACGCCTGGCACATCAGGTAACGGACAATTAGTTTTCTTCGATGGGTTTATTAAGAAAATGGTAAACGACTCAAACGTTTATCAAGTTGCATCACCTGCAACATTGACTTCAAGCAATATTCTTGCTGCAATGTCGGCTTGCAAAAGCTTGTTAGCAACCAACAAAAAAGCGTTGTTGAGTCGTGCAAAACGATTTGACCGCTTGAAGTATTTTATGTCGGTAAACACTAATCAAATTTACCAAGAAGCATTGGTAAATGGTTTAACCTTTAAAGGTGTAAACACCATGGAACGTGGCGACAACAAGCCGTACGAAGGTTATGAAGTTGTTACATTGGCTGGTATGCCTGACAACACTATTCTATTCTGCGAAGGATTAATGGATACAAGTTCAAATTTGTGGGTTGGCATGAACTCAATGGAAGATACAAACTTGCAATTGTCAAGATTGCAAAACAATTCAGAATTGTTCTTCTTAAAAGCCTTGATGAAATATGATGTGAACTATGGCTGGGGCAATGAGATTGCATTGTACACCACATTAACACCAGCATCATTCAACGTTTAATTTAACCAAAAGAAAAGGGCTGTATATTGAATGCAGCCCTTATTTTAAAACAAACTAAAAACAAAACAAACAATATTTTACAATGAAAAAAATAATTTTTCTTTTAGCTATTTTAGGTGCATTTTATGTAAATGCCAACGCACAAAACGCAGTACCTCGTTATGGTATCACACCAAATGCCGACAACACAGGCAGGGTTTTAACCTATGCTTATGCGGCTGTAACCGACAAAGCTGGTAAGGATTCAATTACTATTACTTCCAACGCTTTTCAAACCAACTACATCGCTACTGTTACGGATAGTGTTGCCTACTTCGCAACAGTAACCAATTGTTATGCAGGCGACCATATCACTTTTGTATTTATTAAAGGAACTGGTACAGGTACAGCATTATGGTTGGGTAGCAATTGGAAACTATCAACTGCTAATTACAGATTATCATTAACAGCAAGCAAGCGCACTACTATTGATTTCATTTTCGATGGCACTTATTGGCTGGAAACTGGCAGGGTAACGCAAGCCAACTAACAATTTATTCAAAACAATTTATTCAAAATTATCATGGAATTAATACAAGAAGTTTTAATCGCACAGCCTGAAATTGACAAAGTTTATTTTACCGCAGACGGCAACCACCATTTCAACGCTTACAAAAACACTGATGCAAAAGGAAATGAAATCGGAACGGATTATTTTGTAAATGGCAAACCAGTTACAAAAACAATGAGCCGTGAAGAAGTATTGGCATGGACAGAACCTGAAACACCAAAAAAAGGTAAATGATAACCAATAACATCGAGGCTTACAATTTAGCTTCAAATCGTGGATTGATAGGCACGGCCGAAAACATCAAAGTAGATGCTAACGGGAATATTTATATTAACTGTGCCGCACCCGAAACCGATGCTGAATTATTCGATGTTATTATTGATGGCAACATTGCTATTCATCAAGTTGCAACAACCGCAACGCCAACAACAGAAGATGAAACTTTAAAACAACAAACTAAAACAAACGATGGCACTAAATAACGTAGTTATATTACAAGGTCAAGGCGGTTTAGGCAGACCAGCCACAGGGCAGGACTTCATTAGCGGTATGCCATTTTACAGCGATACGTTGCCAAGTGGATTTACTACAACAAACAACATCAAAAACATTTTGAGCCTTGCTCAAGCAGTTGCATTAGGTATTAACAACACTTTCAGCGATGAAACCCAAGCAACAGGAACTTATTTAGTAACTGGAGCAGGTGCGGCAGGCGATACTATCGCAATCAATGTAGCAGAATGGCGTTCAACAGTTGTATTGTGCAACTACACAAGAACATCAGCAGCAACCACAGCAGCATTAGTAGCGGCTGATATTGCAGCAGCGATTAACGCAAACACAGCTACAACAGGTTATTCAGCCACAGTAGCATCAGCAACAGTAACAATCAAAGCACGTAAAGGAACAGGTATTTTCTTAAATACTGGTTCGCCAATTACTACTACTATTGTAGGAACGATTGCAGGAACTATCACACAATTTAGCGGCGGTGTTGCTTCATTGTTGGCGCAATGGTACTACCATATCAGCGAATATTTCCGATTGAACCCAACAGGCAATTTGTACGTTGGCTTTTTTCCTTTATCGGCGTTGTCAAGTGGTGGCTATACCTTTACTGAATTGACTACTTTGCAGAATTATGCAGGTGGTAAAATTCGCCAAATGGGTTGTTATTTGCCCACTAAATATCCTTCATCATTAACAGCTATTCAGTTTTTAACAAACTCTTTGGCTACTGTTAATGCGATTGCAGAAACCAATAAAGCAGCACAACAACCATTTGTTGCGGTACTTGGTGTAAACCTTGCTTCAGTTTCTGATTTCACCACATTGCCTGACCTTTCTACCTATACATACGAAGATGTAAGTGCAACTGTTTCACAAGATGGAAACAATGCAGGTTACGATTTATTCAAAGCAACTGGCATTTCGGTAACGAATGTAGGTTCGGCTTTGGGTACTATTTCATCTGCAAAAGTAAGCGATGACATTGGTTGGCCTGGGAAATATCCGCAATCAAACGGCGTTGAATTAAGCGTACCAGCATTTACAAATGGCGTTGCTTATTCAGCTTCATTGGCAGGGGCTTTAGCATCTTACAAATATTTGTTGCTTCGTACATTTCCGAACCTTACCGGAACATTCTTTAATGATGACCCTGTGGCTAATTTGCCAACAAGCAACTACGCTCACATTTCGGATGAAAGAGTAGTGCAAAAAATTCGCAGACTGATTTATGCGGCTTACGTTCCTTTGTTAAATAGCCCTTTGAACTTAAATGCTGATGGAACTTTAACAAATACAACAGTAAGTTATTTTACTTCAGTTGGCAATGATGCTTTGCAACAAATGGGCAGAGATGGGGAAGTTTCATTTGACCCTGTAACTGGCGCACCACAAGTTAAAACAATCATTGACCCAACACAAAATGTTTTAGCAACTTCAAACTTAAATGTAACAGTTGAGTACATCCAACAAGGCGTTGCAAGACAAATCACAATCACTTTACAACCCGTTACAACTTTATAAAACATGGCAAACGTACTTATAAATGGTATAAATTATAGTTGGGCAAGTGTTCGTTTGGTACTTTTCGGAGTGCCAGTAACAGGCGTTACCAAGATTGAATACAAAGCGAAACAAGCGAAGTCAAACAATTACGGCGTAGGCATTGAGCCTGTTAGTCGTGGCTATGGCAACAAAGAATATGAAGGTTCGATTGAGTTGTATTTAGACCAATGGAAAGCTATACAATTAGCTGCACCAAACGGCAACCCGACAAATATTGCACCTTTCTCAATTCAAGTAGTATTCGGCGGCAGTCGTACAACGGCTGCAACTGATGTGCTTACTATGGTTGAATTTTTAGAAGACCCTATGACTGCATCGCAAGGCGATATGAGTTTGAAAGTAACCATTCCTTTAATCATTGGCGGTATTCAACACGCTTAAAAACATTTTATGGCAGATATTTTAACAGTTGAGCAAATCAACGAAAAAGCAGCAGAATTAAGCAATCGTGAAGGTGTAAAAGTAACTCCATTGTGTTTTACTGATGAAAACGGTAATCAAATTGTAGGCTACATCAAAGAACCAAATCGTGAAGCAAAAATGGTTGCTTTAAATGAAGTGATGAAAATGGATATGGCTGATGCTGGCAGAACTATTTTAGATAGTTCGTTGTTGGTTGCTGATTCAGACCCACGAATATTGAACGATGATACCATGTATTTATCCGCTTGCACAGCTTGTTTTAAATTCGTTTCGATTTTACAGAATCAAATGAATGCGGCTGTAAAAAAAAATTAGAATACTACGCCATAACTGATGATAGTTATGAACTAACACAAATAGCAGCATGGGTAGCATTTTACCACCATGTTGATACAGAAACTTTATCGGAAGACGATTTAATTCGGCGGTGGTGTCAAGTCAAATATTGTTTAATAAAACTTGGTAAGTTAAAAGCATGAGTGATACAGTCGAATATATTGTTAAACTAAAAGATGAGATGAGCGGAACGGTGAACGCCGTTAAGCATTCAACTCATGAAATGAATAAAGAAATTGAGCATTCGCATTCGGTAGTACACGAATTGCGTAATGCTTTTTTTGAATTATTTGCAGTAGAAAAAACTTTAGAATTTTTTAATGGTGCTCGTGAATCACTCGAAAAGTTTAAGTTTGCATCGGCTCAATTAGATGCTACATTGGAAGCCAACGGCGAAAATATCGGCTTCACTCGAAAGGAGTTAGATGCCTTAGGCGATGCAGCCCGAAAAAATACTTTATTCACCAAAACCGATGTAACGGCGATGGAGGGGCAATTAGCTATTTTTAAAAATGTGCATGGCTATATCGCACAAGAAGCAATCCCAATCATTTTAAATTTTGCCGCCAAAACAAAAACCACCGCAGCCGAAGCAGCGAAAACATTAGGCATTGCATTAAATGAGCCAGCCCACGCAGCAAGGTTATTACGTGGTGCTATCGGTGGCATTGATGGAGCGCAACAAAAGTTTATTGATAACTTAATTGCCACACATCAACAAGCCAAAGCACAGCAATACATTTTAGATTTAATGAGCGAAAGCTACAAAGGTGCAGCGGCGGCGGCATGGGAAGCAGCAGACCCATTGGCACGTTTGGCAATTCGATTTGACGATACCAAAATTGCAGTTGGTGGTGTTATCGAAAGTTTATTAGAGGAATTAGAACCAGCAATGAATGCGGTAGTTGATGGTATTGAGAATTTCGTTGGATTTATAAAAGATAACTCCGATATTTTAAAAACATTGGGAGTTGCAATTGGTGCAGTTGCAACCGCATTATTGATATACAGTACTCAACAAAAGTTAGCAATTTGGTACAATGGATTAAGTACAGCAGCAATAATTGTAAATACATTAGCAACAGAGGGATTGGCTGCCGCATGGGTTGCAGTAGATATTGCAATGGAAGCAAACCCGATATTTATGATTATAACTGCAATTGGATTGGCGGCGGCAGCAATTTACCAAGCCTATCAACAATTTGAGGGATTTAGAAAAGTGCTATGGGCAACGTGGGAAATAATAAAAGGATTAGGTAAGGCTATTTGGGATGACATGATAGCACCATTTGAGGCATTGGCGTATACAGTAAAAGCTGCTTGGGATGCTATACATGGCAACTTTAAAGATGCAAAAGAAGATTTTAAGCAAGCTGGAGAAGCAATGCTAAAGCCTTTTAAAGACGTGAAAGATGCGATTAATAATGCAAGAGATGCTTATGGAAAAAGCTATACTGTTAAAAGCGCAGGCGGTGAAGGTGGTGATAAAAAAAAGGTAAAAAACGGATTAGGTATTGAGCCGCCAACAGAAAATTTGGACACAGGCGCATCTTCGGTAAAAGAAACCAAACCCACCATTATCAATATCACAATGGGTAGTTTGGTAAATACCTTCACAGTTGGCGTAACAAATTTGCAGGAAGGTTCAGCAAAAGTTCGAGAAGAAATTTTAAAAGCAATGATTTCAGCAGTTAATGATTCACAAGTTCATGCAATAGGCAATACATAAAAGTTCAAAAATAGTTTTACTTTTGTTGTTCATCAAAAACAAATTACCATGAGCGAAAAAAAATTATTACTTTATTTTACTGGAATTGATTTCGATTCTACACAAAACGACATTCCTTGTTTTATTTTTGAAAATAAAAAAGATGTGATTGATTACATTATTGATAGTGTTGAACCAAATGTTTATTTGTGCTGCATAAACGACGATAAATTTCAAATTTCGGATGACATTTCCGATATTGCATACTTGATAGATAGATTATGCGATAAATATGAAAATGATGCAAAAATTCATTTAACACAACATGAATCTTATGAAGATGCTTTTAAACTTTCATTAGATTACATGGAAATAAAACCAAACTGCTATGATAAATAATAATACTACAATTACAGGCGAAATACTTTTGCAATTAGGGTTTAAGCACTTTGGCAATAGAACTCAATATGGAAAACTTATAGGGGAATTTTATCATAAACGGAGGTTAATTATAGGAGTTATGACAAAGGGTGGTTGTGAATGGGAATACTTATTAGAAGATTTTTATGGTGAGGAAAAGAAAATAATTGTAAAGTTCGACAAAATCGAAAAATTAAAGATGATTCATTTCATTGTACTTGGGAAAGAACTAAACACAAATGGCAACCGATAATTTCATAATTCCAAATCCGTTACAAGTACCACAAGGACTTATTGCAGTTGCTGAATTTCAGGCAGGTGTAAGGATTGTTACCGCATTATCAAAAGTGCCGCAAAATAATCCGAGTTTCCCAAATCAAACAGCACCAACACCCGACAAACCAATAAAAACAAGTGCGCTGGGCACACCTGTTTACTCTAATTTAGTAATCGCTTCGGGCAACTATACTGATATTTACGGCAATGTAATCAACTATCCAAACATCGAAGTTGATACTGTTTTGTTCAATATTAATGGCAGTAAAAACATAATCAAAACACCGATACAGGGATTGGATGGAACTGTAAAAGAATACATTTCTGACGGCGATAATATCATTAACATCAAAGGGATTATTCAGGGCGCAAACGGAGTTTATCCAATCGGCGAAGTAAATAAGCTGATTGCCATTTGCAATGCAAAATGTGCTTTATCCGTTCAAAGTGATTATTTAGAAACGAACAATATATTCAACATAGTTATCGAAAGCTATTCACTGCCGCAAGACATGGGTAGTCAATCGCAACAAGTATTTGAATTGAATTGTTTGAGCGATGTAAACTATTTAATTTTTGAGAACCAATAATGCTGCGCCCAATTTGTCAAATAAAAATTACACAACAGCCTACATCGGATTTACCGAATAGGAATAGTGTGTTTCAATTTTCGTTTGTCAATAACATTGAGGTTTCAAGCAGTTGGAAAAATTTAACCGACACTGCAAAAATAAAGTTTCCTAAAAATGTTTTCATCAATTTTGCAGATGGAACGAAGCGCAAATTATCATTAAAAGATACACCACAATTTATCAATGGCAGGCAGTCGAATAACGATGCGCCTTTTGTTTTACGAGGCGACAAAATCGAAATCCAAGCAAGTTACATTTACATTGACCGCAACGGCAAAGAAATAGTACCTGAACCCGATACAATCTTTTCGGGCTACATTGTAAAAGTGCTTAACAAAATGCCTATTGAATTGGATTGCGAAGACAATATGTATCAGTTGAAACAAATCTTTTTAGATAAAATGAGTTGGGCTGCGGCTGACATTAGCGATGTGATAGGCTACATCTTAAAAGGCACAAACTTTTCTTTCACCACAGGCGGCGCAACAATGAGTTTGGGGAATTTCAGAATTGAGAATCAAACGCCAGCTGAAGTATTGGAATATTTGCGCAAAACTTTTCATGTTGAAAGCTATTTTCGTGGCGATGTGCTGCATTGTTCGCCATTCGTTTATTACCCTGATACCAACAACAACCCACCGCATTTATTACAGTTTCAAAAAAACATTATCAGCGATGAAATGCAATACACAAGGGCTGACGATGTGAAAGTAGGCGTAAAGGCTTATTCAATCAGCAAAGTAGAATTAGCAACACAAACTTTTGATGGTAGAATGAAGAACAAAGCCACTCGATTAGAAGTGTTTGCTTATAAAAAAAACAATGGAGAAGTTGATTTCAAAGACTTAACAGGCGGCATAAAAGCAGGGATTGATGAGGGTAGTTTTGGCAATGTAGTTACTTTATTTTATGCTGATGGCAATACTTTAGATGGCTTAAAACAGTTCGCAAAGGCTCGATTAAATAGGCTTTATTACGAGGGCTTCCGAGGTACATTTACAACATTCGGTTTGCCATTTATTAACCACGGCGACCAAGTGCAATTCATAGATAATGTTTTGCCCGAAAGAAATGGAACGTACTTTGTGAAATCAGTTACACGAACTTATGGCATGGGTGGCTATCGGCAAAAAGTAGAAATTGATTTGCGTATTGATGGGGTTTTAGATAAAACAGATTTGCAGAAAGGAATTTAAAAATGAGTAACACATACGAAAATATAAACCGAGAATTAGGCGTTGCAATTAGAAAGTTGGCAGGCACTCACAACGCCGATAAGCTAACGATTGCAGATTGCACCGTTGATAGCGTTGATATTGCTTCACGTACTTGTGTTTGCACCCCGTTGAATGATACCAGCATTGCACAAATTCAAGGTGTAAGATTTCAATCTACTGTTGATGATGGTGTAATTTTGAAGCCAACAATAGGTAGCACAGTTACAGTTTTATTAAGCACGAGAGTTGCACCTTTGATAATTCAAAGTTCAGAATTAGACGAAGTTTATATCGTTGCGCCGCAAGTGCAATTTAATCAAGGAAATTTAGGCGGCATGGTGAAAGTGATTAGTTTGGTGGGTAAATTAAATGCGATTGAGCAACAACTAAATACTATTGGAACGTGGGCAGCAACAGTAACACCACCGCTTACTTTGCCGCCGCTAATTCCAACGCAAAGAACAGATATTGAAAATAAAGCAATAATTCAGTAGTTTTGCAATTCAAAAATATACAACATGGTAGCAGCAAAAGAATTAAGAATTGGGAATTATGTGTATTGGCAACCCATAAGAATAATTCCAGCAAATTTTATTTGTAAAGAAATTGTGCAAATGGGTGATATTGACCATTCTGCATTTCCTGATGACATAGCCGAAAATCAATATTGCGCAATTCCCCTCACCGAACAATGGTTGGAGAAGTTTGGGTTTTTGGAAGAATTTAGAGGGGAATACACTATAAAATATACTGATAAAAAACATAATGAAATTGGTTTTGATTGGAATAAATCTTTTAAATGGCAATTCAGATTTTATGACAAGCACATAAAATGTGAATACGTCCACCAACTTCAAAACCTTTACTTTGCTTTGATTGGTACTGAATTAGAATTAACACAATGACAAACTTTTTAGATTTACAGCAAGATAGTTTGAGTGGTGATTTATATGTTTCGCCATTGGTAAATGATTTTGTTATTGCAGCAAGTGATAACCAACACCAAGCCGATATAATTTCATCTTCGGCTGGTGAATGGAAACAATATCCAAGTATGGGTGTAGGTGCAAATAATTATTTGAATAGCAGCGGACAAACAACATTGCTTTCACAACAAATTATTTTGCAGTTGCAATCCGATGGTTATGTAACGAGCAAACCAACCATTTCATTTGATGCTTCGGGTCAATTAATAATAGTGCCAAACGCTTACAGAAATTGATAAAACTTTTCAACATACCGCCAAATATTGATGTGCAAGGGCTTTGCAATCTAATCTACAATACACAAGATGCGATGTATGATTTGTTGCAACGCAATTCTTTCATCACCAATAGCTATCAAGACTTAAGCAATTACGCAGGGCAGCAAGTTAGCTATGATGATACTTTGGTGGTTAAAAAGCCAGTGCAAATTAATTACACCATTGTTCAACCAACATCAAACATTGCCAAAGTAAAAGCATTGCCAGGGCAAAATATTTATGACTTGGTTTTATCAACTTACGGAACACTGGACTTGCTGAATAAATTTATTTCCGATAACTCTATTGCCGAAATTGACATGCAATTTAGCGGTCAAATTTATTCATTCGATACTTCACTTGTTCAAAGGCAAGTGCGTAACCAATATAATGCAGCCAACAACATAGTTTATTCAACAGGCTATGCGCCAGCGGGTATTTTGTTGGGGGATTTCAACAATGATTTTAACAACGACTTTTTTAATTAAAAACTATGCCAACAGTATTAAATACAGCGAACACACAAGCCAATATAAGTTCTAACATTTTCCCCAACGGCAGCAATTTAGTTACTGCTGCAATGGTAGCAAGTGTGCTGCAAAATATTTCTGTGTCCTACATCAACAGAATAACCGACTATAATTTGTTGGGGTTAAAAGTATTCAGCACTACAACGCAATATCAAATTGGCGATTGTGCTGTTTATAGCGGTCAATTATACCAATGTACCACAGCACATTTAGGCGCATGGTCGGCAGGTGATTTTTCATTAGTTGGAGGCGGTGGTACGGGTACTGTTACATCAATAGCAGCAGGTACAGGAATGAGTTTCACGACCATAACAGCAAGTGGAAGCGTAGCTATTGACACAAGCAAAGTGCCTTATATTTCAGGTGGATTTGGCTCAAGTGCAGGGCTTTTAAAGTGGAATGGTTCGACTGCTTTTACTATTGATACAACCACCTATATCACAAGCGGAACAGGGGCAGGCGGTGATTTAGGTGGCACATATCCTAATCCTTATGTTCGTGGAATGTTAGGCGTAACTTTCCCTGCATTGCCAACTTCAGGAAATTACATCCTGCAAGCTGCAATAGTATCGGGCAGCGTATCGAGCTGGTCATTTGTTTCGCCATTAACAAGCGGATTAACATCAGCACATATATTTGTTGGCAACGGCAGTAACATTGCAGCAGATGTAGCATTAAGCGGCGAAGCCTCATTGGCTAACACAGGAGCGATTACATTAGCTAATTCAGCAGTAATAGGCAAGGTTTTAACAGGCTACGTTAGCGGCGCAGGAACAGTATCCGCAACAGATACAATATTGCAGGCTATCCAAAAATTAAATGGTAACATCGCAGCAGTTGGCAACCCGACATTATCAGCACTTATAGCAGCTTCAGCAACAAACAGTATTGACAATGCCAATTACGGGCAAACTTGGGCCTGGAATAGTCTAGGTGGTTCAAATATTGGTTTGTCATTAACATCATCATCCGGGGCAAGCAATGGTGGCACAATAATTTTTAATGTCGCTCAAACAGGAACAATATCTAATGCTAATCAAACTGTTTTAGCGGCAAAAATTTATAACACCGCAACTAACACACAAATCAATGTTGGTCTTCAAGTGGAAGCTACTGGTGGCGCAGCTGGGAATGCTGCTATCTATGTACCAACATCGGGTATTGGAATAGGGACAAATCAAGTTGGTTACGGTTTCACGAATGATAACAAGTTGCATTTGCAAGGGAGTGGTTCAACCAGTTCAACAAGAACAACGCAGATTATACAAAATACAAACAATAGTGGAGCGGCACAATTATTACTTTACAATGCAGGTTTAAAATACTTACAAATTCAAACTTCGGGTTCATCTTGGGCTGGGGGTGAAAAAGCATATATCGGGACAACTGCACCAAGTGGGAACTATAATCTAGTATTAGGGGCTGATGCGAGCTCGGGAAGCAGCCTGTTTTTATCCACTAACTCCGTAAGTAGATTTCAAGCTGATGGTAGTGGTAATATAAGTATGGTAAATGCTTATATTGGCGCAGTTGGGACAACAGCAACAGCATATTTGCATTTGGCAGCTTCTACAACATCAAAAGCATCTTTACGAATAGTTAGCGGAACAGCACCAACAAGTCCCAACGATGGTGATATTTGGTACACTGGTACATCTTTTTTACAACGAGTTGGCTCAACAACTAAAACTATTTGGGTAGGCAATGATGCAGCAACGGCACCATCAACAACAGTAGGTGTTGCTATTTCAAGCTATTATGGTTCATCAGCAACAAACTTTTTAGGCACACCGAATAGCTGGGCAAGCGTTGTGATTAATGGCACGACTTACAAAATTCCACTTTATACATAATTTTTTAAAAAACAGTAAAATAAAATGAAAATTCAAATTCAACCAAAAACGTTTACAATGCCTGATGGCGATTATACTGCAACCGTTGCGGATATTAATTACACAAACGGGGACGCATCAACATTTCAAAACCTAACAGTTCAGTTACAAGATGCGAATGAAAATAATATTGGTGTACAAATAGGTGTAGCGATTGCTGGCACAGACTACACAAACTGGGATAACACCGATGCAGCAGCAATTAATTTTGTTTGTGGAAAAATAAATGTGCAAATAAAAAATTAAAAATTACTTTTGTCAAAAAAATAACAACAACATGAAATCAACATTTTTAGAGTATTTTGAATTTATAGCAGCAGCCAACAACTTTTTGCAACAACACCCCGAAGAATGCAAGTTAAAATATGCTTTGGAAAAGGTAGGAAAATTGAATAAAAACATCAATGATGACTATATGGAAGCCTGCGATGATGAAAGAGCCAATCATTGTTTAAAAAACGAAAAAGGTCATTTTATTTTAGATGAATTAGGTCGTAAATGTTGGGATGCTGCATCCGATAAGGCTTACAGAAATGCAGTAAAATCATTAGGAAACAAAGAAATCGAAGTTAAAACGTGGGCTTATGATTTAAGCCAAGATGAATTTACAGATGAAGAAGCGAAAGCTATTTTTGAAAAGTTTTTAGTGGCAGACGAAAAATTTAAAGTTCAATAACGATGGCAACAAACCACCTATTCAAACCTATGAATCAACACTTCGATTTCACCCAATTACTCCTACTGGGAACAGCCATCGGTACATTTTGCTACAATCTTTATCATGGCATAACCATCAATATTAATTTAGCGGAAAGCGCAGAGATGGTAGGCGTTGCATTGGTAGTGATTTTAATCAAATCATTCTTGAGCGGCGCATTTGTTTATATCGGTGGCGAGATTGCGAAAAAATATTGGAAACGAAAAAAATAAAATTATGAACGACAATAACTTTTTTACCTCGATGCTTTCGGAGGGTGGAAAAATAAGCCACAAGCGATTTATAAGTGTTTTAGCAACATTTATAGTTTGCGTAATCGCAACCATTACAGCGATAAAATACGATAAGTATTCGCTGGATATTATCCATTCATTTTTGATTTTTATTGCGGTAATGTCAGGCGTTGCAACAGTAGCACAAATTGTTTCTTTGGTAAAAGGAACGCCAATAGTTGAAGAAAAACCAACTGAAGAAAATAAACCAACAACATGAATCCAATCACACCACATTTCGACCACAGGGCAATGATTTTAAAAGTGCTTGTAATTATTGCAGCCGCAACGGCTTGTTGCTTTCTATTTTCACGATGCACCACCGATTTGAAAATTGAAAAACGAATCGAAAAAGAAAACATAAAACACCCTGTTGGTGTGGCTTTAGCTACTCGGAAACTTTACCCTTGCATCACAACACACGAAAGTAAAGACACAACATTTTTCAAAACCGATTCAATCGTGAGTTATGTTGAAGTGCCTTGCCCACAAGCATTTGCGGCGAATAAATTTTACGAACCAACACCACGAGCAAATGTTGTTTATGTAAAAATACCAATTAAAACTGCTAACACAAAAGAATTAATTCACGACAAAATATTTGTAGAAGATTCTGCAAAAATTTTCATTGCTAATAATATTTCTTCAAAGCTGCAAAAGCAATTAGATGAAGTTACCGAAAGCCGCAATAACTGGCGCAAATTTGGATGGATTGCCATTGCAATATTTGTAGTAATCCTTTTGGTTTCATTTTTGATTTTTGGCGCAAAACTTTCTTTACCAATAAAAGTATAACAGCATGGCAGACATTAATTTATTAGTACCAAAGATTTTAAAGTGGGAAGGTGGTTATGTAAATAACCCATTCGACAAAGGTGGCGCAACAAACATGGGTGTAACACTTGCTACATGGCAGCATTTAGGGCATCCAACAGCAACTGAAGATGATATTAAAAATCTCACACAAGATGATTTTAAAATGGTGCTGCGCCAATATTGGAATCAGTGGCAAGCCGACCAAATCGTTAACCAGTCCATCGCTGAAATATTGGTTGATTGGGTTTGGGGTTCGGGCATTTGGGGTATCAAAATTCCACAACAAATTTTAGGTGTTGTTGCTGATGGGCAAGTAGGTGCACATACATTGGCAGCCATCAATTCAGCCAATCAAGCCGATTTGTTCAATAAATTATTTGAAGCTCGACAAAACTTTTTAAACCAAA
>Ga0214246_1000222_pt1 | contig 16138 bp, 14 predicted proteins | sample TroBogypolimnion_41_FD_153084 | JGI IMG/M metagenome (GOLD analysis project Ga0214246, IMG submission 153084) | Freshwater microbial communities from Trout Bog Lake, WI - 29MAY2009 hypolimnion | ecosystem: Environmental > Aquatic > Freshwater > Lake > Hypolimnion/Profundal zone | place: Trout...
AACTATCGAGATAGGGAGGGTCAAGATATAAGAATGCATCTTCAATATCTCTATACTCTTCTAATATTTTTGAGAAGTCCTCATTTGTTAGTTTAACATCTTTAAAAAATTTATTCATCAAGTCATATCGTTTGGGATCAACTTTAGAAATCTTTCTATTTGAAGGATAGAGACCGTCTCTCATACCTCTACATTTGCTAAAATAAAAAGAGCCAGACACTGTGGGATTTTTAAGATGTTCTTTATACTCTAAAACGTAATCCTCTTTACTTGGGATAACTTCAATCTTTTTATTGTATTCATTGATAAGTCGAAGAAGATTATCAGGTTCTCTGAGATGGGCTATTTTGTTAATTAGACTTTCATCAAAGTCATTCATATGGTATTCAATATCTGCATTCCTATTTTCTTGCCAATAATATGAAGCAGTGGCACAACTTCCGCAAAAAGGTTCAACAAATGTCGAGATGTTAGGGGGAAAGTGGGGACGGTATAATTTATATTCTCCTATTTTTTTACGTCCATAATAGGAAAAATAGAAGTTCATTTATATAGAATATAATTAATATATTTTTTATATATAAATGGCAGAACTACCAATGAATGATGATAACATCTATGTTCTATACGAGGATTGTTCAATTGAAAGCACAAATGCGTTTGTAAAACTTCACATTGAAATGATTCGGAAATACTCAAGAGATGAGGCTAAACACGCCGTAATAAAGTATTCGGCAAAAGTAAAAACTCGCAAAAATGCTTATATTATTGGCGGTGATGTATGGCAGGATATGGCCGAATCTATAGTTGTTTATCTATGTCTTAAAAACGTTCTTTTTGGAACGGGAATATGCTATATGGATAAATCGGATTATCTGCGAGCGACAGCAAAAAATAAAAAATAAAAAATATATTAAATCTATCAATATATAAATGACGGATATTACTCTCAAGAGAATGTTTGAATATACTAAACTCGATGCTGACACAGCAGAGATAACAAAATTTAACCCTCCGGAGGGTTTCGATTGGAGCGTTAAAATCGTAGTTCCTGAGTCTATGTGGGGTTATACAGTAGTGTCTATTGCCAAAGAGTTTATGCACAAATCCAGAGTTCAGCATCTTGAGCTTCCAAATACTATTAAAACTCTTGGAGTTATGGCATTCGCCGAATGTTCAGAACTTAAAACTGTTAACATTCCTGAATCGATAGAAGTTATCGAAAGTGGATGTTTTAGTGATTGTGTTAATTTATCGCTAAAGCTCTCACTTCCAAGGACGTTAACCAAGGTGGAAAGCTTCGCTTTTAACAACTGTAAGGGGTTGTATGGTGATGCAATCTTTGGCGATAATGTTCTCAAGATCGGAGTTCGGGCATTTACAGGAACTGGACTAAACGGATTTCTCTACTATAATCCCGATTCGATTGAAAAGGAAGTTGTAGGAGCATTAACAACTCTTAAGGACTTCAATCCTTTCACCGGATTGGAGATGACAAGACTCCGAAAAGTTGCCGATTATACGGATGAAGAAACTCTTGGACTCTTAATCTCTCAGTTTATCGATATGAGAGTGAAACAACATATTGATTAATTTTATTAACATTGTTAATACAATCTAACTCCTTCGGAGCCCCAAAGGGATTAATTCCTTCGTAGTTTACACATCAAGGAGTTTAAAAAACTCTCTTCCCATATAAGGCTTAGCATCTTTAAGAATAAATTCAAACGGTATTTCTTCAGGATTCGTTAGGCCATTCGTAGGATTTCTTAATATCCACTTCAATGCCGAGTTCATACCTCCAGCTACCTGTATAATAGTGCATCCGGATTTAAACCCCATAGCTTTTGAATCTTCTATAGATATAACACTGCCACCCCAGAACAAGTCCAATTCTCCATCCTCCCGTCGGAACTTACATAATGCACCAATGGAGTCAAACCCTAACGGCTCAATATCTTTCGCCCACATAACATAATCTTCTTTTAACATTTTGTAGTCGTTCTTTTCTAAAAATTCCAGACTCTCCAAGGCAACATCAGAAGGTCGATAGCAATACATAATACTTGGACTATTTCCTTTGTATGTTAGATAGGCTCCCATAGTGGCAATCTCCATATGCGGAAGTAATCGGGACTCATACTGAAATACGTTCCCTTCGTGGTCAACACCATAGCATCTCCGAAAAACATTCATTGCTCTCTCTGGAAGAAATCGAATGTGAGAACCTTTTTCTTCTGGTCGAATCATCTTAATTCCTTCCTTTGTGTAGTAGGCTATGTCTTCGTTATTTAGATTTAACATAGCGTTATCGAGACTCTCACATTGCATCCCAATAGCTGACCAACTGTTTATAAACAGGTCAATATTTGGCTTTAGTTTTGTCTTCTGACTATCATATTCTGCAACAAGAATTTCTTCACATTTAAGATCGTGGCATAATTTGGCATAGTCTCCCTTCCAATTATAGAGGGCTTCTGGCTTTCGGAGTTTAGCATACTCCACAAGGGATTTCTTGGCATACTCAACAATCGTTCCAGGGTTGAAGCCGAAAGACAATACACGGGTTTGTTTGCTACCTTTCATCTCTCGTTCTGCCAAGAGTTGACGATAGTATAAGGTATTTTCTTTGATTTTGGCGTAGGTATTTCCTACTTCATTGTGCCCATCTTCTTCATAATTTTCGAGCGAAGTGTCTATGTATAATGCCTTGTGTTGCTTAGCTTTATTCAATAACATAATGCTATCAACATCAACACTTAGATTAATAAGAGTCGCCTTATCATTCAAAACAGGGTCTAACAACTCTCCGCAGTTCTCTGGCGTGACTGCTTCTCTCACCCAAACAGGCTTTCTATTTTTAAGGACATCCCACCGTCCATTAGCTTTTAGGTCTCGGGGTTCGATTATAATAAACTTAGTCTTTTTGTATAGTCCTTCTTTATTCATTATTTCGACCAGTCCATAGGCTACTGCTCCGAAACCAACAAATACAAATTCATTACTCATTTATTAATAAGAAAAATTATTATTCTTGTTTACAATAAAGAAATGACAGATATATGTTCAAGACCAAATACATATTTTAGCCCCGCCGTGTATAACAACGGAGCAACCGATGTTTTGGCCAATTTTGACATCACACAAATCGCCCCATTTGTTCAGAAAGCAAGTGATTATGTGTCGGCAATCGACAAAGCCCGAATCACATTAAATATACCCTTGACAAGTGCTAATTTACCCCTAAAAACGTATAGTATTATCCTAAGACAAACCCTCGCAAATGGAACAGTTGTAGAGGGTCAAGCTTTTGTTCGTCAGATTGGAGCGACGAATCAAAACTTTATTTACAATCTCGACGCGGTAGCCCGAACTTTTGGAAAATATGTCTACACACCCACTGGAGTTCTTACTCCCATTTTTTCATATTCAATCTCTCCAGATATTGCAGTTGGATATGGTCAGATGGTTGTTGATGACTACGAAAATTTATACCTCGCCTCTAATTTAGACGGTGGGACTCTCTATCCAAATCTTATTATCTTCTCGACAGTTGGAAATGTTCTGGCTACATATGGATTCGACGCCATCCAATCAATCGCAATTGCTCCAAATCAAACAGTTTATATTGCAGACGAGGCTATAACTGGTTCAACTGTTCAGGTTTATTCTAATGTTAATAGTCTCACATCTGTTGAATTGAGCTATGTAGCCAGTATTACAACTAATAAGGCGGGAGCTCTTTTAACAAATATTGCTACTGTTTGCGCAGATCAGCATATCCTTATAGGCTACAACAACAACCATTGCACACTCTATGATACAACACTCCTGCCACTCAATGACTTTCAACCCGCCGGAATTCAACATATCTCAGCTCCTTCTGCTATGTTATCGGCTCAGAATCGATTTGTTATTGTCGACCAAGGAATCCCGAGCGATTTTCTTTACGGAGAAAACGCATCATCTGGAAATATGGTTGATGCTATTTCCGATACCACTGTTTATCCCACTGGAACATTTAACGGCCACCCATCATCGTTTGTTGTTATCGGGAATATCGCTTATGGTCTATCGACATCTGGAAATACTCTATCTCTTCCTTATAGCGATGGTGTTTTTACGGAGTTCACAACTCTGGTATCAGAACAACCGCTTTCGTCAATCGCATTAACAACAGATCAGGCTCACGTAGCCGGTATAGACTCTGTTCACAATAAGTTAGCATTCCTTGGAGTTGATAATCTTAACTCTGGAACTTATATGACCTCTGATACTAACTTTAAAATTAGCCCCTCTATTGGCATTAAAGATTTGGCCTTTCTTCCAAAAGCTCCAGCAGACACAACCTACGTAGTCGGAACTGATAACCTTCTTTACGCGAGCTATAACATAGTTCCTAAACTTGTATACACTGGAAAACCTGCGACATTTGGAGTCGGTGAGACTACACGCGCTTCTTTTGGCTATAACTCTCCATCTGTTCAAACTGGTGTAAGTAATAAGATCTATCAGGCTCCATCATTTCCAAGCGTCGCATACCAAGCACCTACTTTTAGCGCTGGTGTATGTTATGATGCAGGATCCAATCAAACTTTTGGAATTGCCTATGATAGCTCGACGCCACCGAAAATGTTCTTGATGAAGCTTAATTCTCAATCATTACAAGAGACCTCATATGTCCAAATAGAGACTGGACAGGCTGGTAATCAAATTCCGAATGGAGTTTTTGTAATTCCAGAAGTCGCTGTTTGCGTTGCCACTTATGCACCTGGAGGACTTAATTGTGTCTCGATGTATAATTTAACTACTCTCGCAACATTAACGACTGGAGTTTTAACGATTGGTTCAGATAGTAATAACTTCTCGGCTACAACGTGGTTCGATAATACAACATCTAAAAACTATATTGGACTTAGTGCCGATACTCAAATATTTGTTTATGATATCACAGTTCCAGCTTCTCCGGTTCTTGTGTATATTGATACTCAACCCGTTTCGAGTGTAATTACAAATCTACCAGACGGAGCAACTCTGGTAGCTATCAATAACATAAAAGCATATCAACCAATATCGGGACAATATCAGGGCTTTTTTATTGGGACTTCCTCGCTCGCGGATGCTGGGACTGCAGACCTTATATGTTCGTTCGCATTTGACGGAGCGTATGCAACAATAACTGCTAATGTCCTCTTGTCTGGTCTTCAATTAGACCCCGGGGCTACTTTCCTCACATCCAACAATAATATGAATGAGCTCTATATTAAAAACTTTGGTGATTCGTTCACAGTCTATAACATTAATTCAAACTCCATAACTTCGGTTGTTTCTCCTGACGCTTCCTACACAATTAACAACTTTATGTATGTTCCGAACGTTATTACAAGCACCTATTCATTTGTAAATGTTGGAACATCTGGAATGACGAATTTCGCTTCAATATCATTTGGGACTAAAAACCCTAATCAGCTGTATGCTATAAATATGGCGGATGGATTGCTCTACAGTGGAGTCACTAATGCTGGTGTTCCATTTGTGTTTTCGAAACTATCAGGATCGGTGACTCCTCTCGCATCCATAAGATGCACCGGTGCTGTTTTAACATCTTACAATTCGACGGCTACGTGTTTCAATCTCACAGCTGGACAAACGCAAGTAGGACTACCCTATAATAACGCTGGAAAACTCATAACATCAATCGCTAAAAATGCGTTGAGTTTCGGAGGAAATGGAGAGCTTATAATCGGTGTAAAGGGAGTAAGTGCCGTTTCGATGGCTCCAGCTACATTTACGCAACAGTGGATTAATAACGCTACTTTCTGGGGAAACATCTACGCTAAAGATGGAGAAGATACCTTCGCCGGAATGGTTCCTGTCTGGACGTATGCAGTTTTAATTAACGCTCTGAATGCAACTTTCATTGAAGCACATACTCGACTATTGGCAAACGGTGGAACGATAACCGATATCCCGACAGTAGCCTTAAATGTCCAAACGGGCTTTTGCACAATGACATATTCGAGTGATTACACCACAATTGGTAATGGTATTCTGTTCAACTCTCAGCTTCACGGTATTCTCTACTTTGAATCGACTCCCGATTTGTTAGATGTGGGATACTTCCTGAATACACTTATTCCGGCATCAACCTCTATTATGCAGGAAGTGCTGAGTATGTGGAAGTTTAACCAATTGGATAAGATCATCTTTCAGTCCAATACTCTGTTCTTTCTCGGAGCTAATGCATTTGGGCAGAATAATGCTTCTAACCAGTTTGCAGATTTCAACGTTCCAGTCTCATCTCAAGGCTATTTGATGAATAACATTTCGAATGTTCTGGACATCCAACCGAACTTTTTGAATCCTCTAGTGCTCTCATCGACGGAGCCAATCTCTCGCATTCAAATTCAAGTTCTTTATCAGTATCTCGACGGTTCACAATATCCCCTATACATTCCCTATGGTCAAAACTTCAGTTGCAAAATCATTTTCAACAAACGTTTTTGATAGAGAGATTGAAAATAAAAATAAAAAATTTATTATAACTCGTTATAATAAATGTCTCACGAAGTTCGCAAAGTTATTTCGGACTCTATAAACGTTTCTGGAGGTGAAGACCTCTATACCGTTAAAATCGTTGGTAGTGCGGTAAACTACAATCTTACTTCCACAAATGGAACGGTGACTGTTTCTCAAATGTTGTTTAACAACGTCAATCTGCCTTCACTTTCTAATTCTACAATTAATCGTTTGTTCCGTGTTCGCTATCAAGTTATTCTTGCGTGCACTAATGCGCCTCCCGTAGAACTACAATCTACTGCTCCTTCTTGGAATGGCCCGACTATGGTTCTCGCCGATTTCCCCCTTTCCTCGTGCACGGACTCGCTCCAAGTCATTATCAATTCTCAGACTGTGACTTGCCCTCTCCGTCAGTCTCTGGGTATGCTTAAGCGCCAGTATCCTAAAGGCTTTCTTCATAAATACGCGACGGAGGCTCCCACAATGGCCGATCAGTCGCCCGCTCTTGTTTCATCTGTTCTGACTGCGACCGCCCCTACTACCGGCCAACCTATTGTATTCCTTGGCCAACCCACCTCGGCTCAGCCCTTTTCGTCTTTCTACAATTGCCCAGATGGTGTTTCTCGCGTTTCGTTCTTGCCCATCGCATCGACTGAGAACACTGTCACGTATGAGGTTGTTGAGCCTGTTCTGTGCTCTCCTCTATCTATCTATGACCGTGAATCTCCTTTTTCTAACTTTAACACTCTTTCTGTTCAATACTCGATGTCATCTCTTACTCAGATGTTCACGATGAGCAAGGGAGCCCCTTATCCCGCTGGTTATACTGTTTCTCTTGGTGCTAATGCCTATCTTGAGTTGGTTGTAAGCTCGGTTGATACTACCCTCGTAAATATCCCCCGAACTCTTCAATATTCTTATGAGAACATCCAAGTTTATACAAATACCCTTTCGACTCAAGCTGTAGGTCTTACCACCTCTCTAAAGTCGGCTATTAGTGGTGCTTCTCAGACTCTTCGTCTCCAGAATATGCCTTCTAAGATCATAATCGCGTGTCGTCCTTCTTGCCAACAGAGAGCTCAGAATTCTGGTACTCCTCTTGCCGTATCGTATGCTGATGCGTATCTTCAGGTAGGACAGGCTACAGCTAATTTCACGGCTGGGTGTGGTCTTTCGATTACTCTGAACAATCGTTCGGGTCTCTGCTCGACTATGTCTATGCAGGAGGCGTGGAGAATCTCTGTTAAGAACGGTCTTAACCAGTCTTTCCAAGAGTGGAGGATGCAGGGAGGTGTTATTATCCTCACACCTTCTGATCTTGGTCTGTCTCTGGAGTCTGGAGATCTATACCCGGGTCTTTCAGGAAATATCAATTTGACTGTTGCCGGAATTTGGAATAACTCCAACTGGTTGACTAACGCTTCTCAAATCGGAGCTGGTGATTGGTCGACTGGAACGGGTGCTATCACTGATCTTGAGGTTGTTGTGACTACCATTACCGACGGTGTTTGTTATGTTATGCCCGATGCTTGCAACTTCACGACTGCCTATTTGACTGCTTCTGAAGTTAATCAGGCTCTGAAGTCTGGCGATTCTTACATTCCAGAGGGTGCTGTAGACCCCAAGGAATACGGAGGTTCTCTGTGGGGCACCGCCAAATCGGTTATCAACTCCACTGCTCGGGGTATCCAGAGTCTTGCCGAAGACCCTACGTTTAAGGCTGTTGTTCAGAAAGCCCGAGATGCTACTGGTGGCATTTTGACCGGTGCTGGCATCCACAAAAAGAAGAAGTAAATGCTTAAGTTAAATCGTTATCTAAAATTACCTATATAAATTAAAAAAAATTTTATTATAAGTCTTCTTATAATAAAATGAGTGCTTGGACTGATTTCGTCAAAACGCACTATGCTAAAGTTAAACACCTTCCGAATAAGGAACGTCTCGGGGCTCTCTCCAAGATGTATAAAGGTGGGGCTATTTCCGGAGGCGCTGTCTCTGGTGGTAAGTTGAAGAGATGTAAAAAGATGGCGAAGGGTGGGGGTCTGCTTGGCTCCATTATCCCTTTTGCCAATCTCTTAGGTCTTTAAAAAAGAAAGATTTATTATTTCCATATAATAAATGCAAAAAGTTTATGCTCGTCAAGATACCAAAATCGGAGATAAACATCCAATATACAATCGCCCTTATGATGCGTGGTCTGGTGTTTCGAGAGATAGAATGATAGTGCCAGCTGGATGGAGTGGCGAAGAGGCTGAGAGCGCTCAAAATCTCAGAATGTTTCAGTCATTGGCTCCACACGGATACCACGGAAGCGTTGCACACGTTGCTCGGCCAACAGAATTATATTACCTTCAAAGAGGAGGGTCGGCAGGTATCCACGGTGGAGCTTTCGGAGATATTAATGTTCAAGGAATAGCAAACCATTTAGTTAATGCTGGTGTTGGGGCAATGGGAAAGATTGGCCACGACTTTCTTAACGTATTTAAATCAGATCCTAAGGCATCTCTAACACTTGCAAGTCATCTTCTTGGAAGACTTTTTAAAGGTGGAGCCATAGATTTTAAAACTCATCAACGGGCAGTTAAAAGAATTCGGAAGATTACTGATAAGGTTCACGGCGCCGGTTTCTTTGATAAACTCAAAGAGGGGCTTGGAATCTTCACATCGGGACTTACTGCACCATTTCGATTGGCTTCTAAAATAGATCCAGTGTTTGGATTTGGAGTCTCTCAACTTGCTGATAAGCTTGGCGTTCCTACTATTGGAGCTCTGGGAGTCTAATCTCTTCGATTTTTATTTTCAAAAATAAAAATGAACTCACACACCTAACAATTTACGGGCAGTGTTAACGTGTCCTAAAATCTCATCCTTCTTTCCGTAGACTTGTTTAATCGTGTCCATATTATCGCCTACAAGTCCAACACCCTTTTTAATTCCAGACCATAGAGAGTCAAAGAATCCAGCACCGTTTATTTTCTTATACTCATTAAGGGCTTTCGCAGACTTCGCGCCAAGATAATGGCCGGCCTGTTCCTTCTGAGAGAGTTTAATGAACTTCTTAAGGTGATTATGACTATTGATGCCGTGGGATACCTCATACATCTCTTTTGAAGGTCGTCCAACGCCACGAGTAGCATAATAACCCCCTCCGGATACTTTCTGAGCGATTGATTGAACAGCATTCTGAATAGCTGGAGATGATGCATAAATTCCCTTTACGGCAGATTGAAGGGCTGGCGTCTCATTATAGACTTTCTTTCCAGTGTCGTAAACTTCCTTAGCCTTTTTGGCGAATTCGATAGCTTTTTTGCCGTGGCTAAGTAAGCTTGAAAAGAAACCGCGCCCGTGAATTCTATCGATGTTAAGTCCCGACCCTGTGTCCATTGGAGGCTCCACGTGAGGAGTATATGGGGCTTCTCCTGACATCTCCACTTCCCGATACGGATTTGATTCTCTATTTTCAGGTTTCATTTTGTCAACAACATTTCGGGGAACATTTGTTATTCTTCGAGATGCCCGATCCTCCTCAAATTGTTTGTCCGGATAGTCTCGAGACACTTGATATGGGGTATATATCTTAGCCATTTGATGTTGGATATCTCGCCGTCCTTGTTGATATTTTGATTCGTAGCTTAAATCCTCCTCTTGGCTTGGTGCTTCTCTCCCTATGTTTGATTCAAACGAAGGGAGAACCTGACGTTTAACATCTCTTTTTCCTCTTTGATACTCTGAATAGGGGTTTAAATCTTCGGCCTGTTCTCTCGCCAAATTTCCAAAAGCTACATCGGCTCTTTGTTGAAGGTCATATTTACGCATTGCCTCTTCTCTTTCTCTGGCGTGCTCTTCCATCTCTCGTTTAGAAGCATTGCGTTTTTCTATTTCCTCACGTCCAGACTGAATATCAGCAAGTCGCTGTCTTTGCTGTTCTTTATACTCTGCCTCTTGACGAGCTGTGAGCTCTTCTACTTCCCGTTGTGGCCTATGGAGTTCATCTCTTTCTCTCTCTGCATCTGCTCGTTTCATATCACGAATTCGTGTATTGAGTTCATTGATAACAGCACGTTTTTGTGCTTCTGCCTGAGGTTCAACATCTATCGCCGATAACTCTTGAAGGTGGTCTTCCAATTCTGCAATAGCCGGATCTTCCGCAAACTCGATTTCTGCAAATGCCTCCGCTTTCTTAGCCTTTTTGCCCTTCTTTTTCGGGCTTACTGGGGCTTCTTCGTGAAAGTCTTCAATTGCTAATGGAGCAGGTTCTCTCATCTCCGAATCTACCACCTCGGCATAAGCTTTAACAAGATCCTCTTTCTTTTTTCCGCTCATTCCTTTTACTCCTCGTTCCTTAAGAGCTTCTTTTAATTCTCTTGCAGTCATTCCCTCACCCACTGCTGACATAGCCCCGCTTGCCAATGGAACAAGTGGAGTTTTTCCAATTGGTCGTCCTCGTCGTCCTTCCTCAATCCTCAAAGGTTCAACTTTTGGAGCCTCACGTTCGGCTTTCTCTCTCTCGATTCTGTCTAAACGTTCCTTATCAATTTTAGCCTGATCCTCCATTATCTTATCAGCTCCTGCTTCCAATGCTTCTAAAAAGTCTTCTGAACTTCCTTTGAATTTAGCGGGGTTTGCGATGTATTGTCTTACTTCTGCCGGAGTGACTTTAACTGTTGAAACTTTTGTTGTCGAAAGGTCTTTTACCTTTTTACCTTTTACGGGTGGGGCATTTCGGACTCGTTCGCCTGCCTTTCCAACTGCCAAGTTCTTAATCTTTTTAAGACCGGTCTTTTTGGGAAAATATATACGATCTTCTCTTGTTGTCATTTATTAATACGAATATTATTAATAATTTTTTCTTATTAATAAATGAGTTTAGAAACTATCGTTAAGCACTTCAAAATGAGGGATTTAACCGGTGAAGAGATTGAAATAGGAATTGGTAGGCCACCTATTCTATACTCCGATCTTGGAAAATATAAAAGTCTCAAACAACTATTACAAGGTTTTGGCTATGCTGTTATTCTCCTTCAAGTATCGAGTAAAACAGATGGGCACTATATCGCCATAACTCAGAATGATAAGACAGGCAAATATAGATACTGCGATTCCTACTCCCTGACTCCAACATCTGAATTGAAGTTCACACCTTTCGATAAACCACTTCCAAAATATATTATCAATCTCTTTCAAAATGTAGATTGGGAACATAATAATGTAGACTATCAATCCAAGGAACACGGAGTAAGCACGTGTGGACGATGGGCGATGTTGTTCTGTAAATTTAGAAACCTTAGTTTAGCGCAATTTCACGCAATATTCAAGACAAATTCAGCGCCTTATTTGCAACAATCTGACAATGACGCCTGTCTACTCACACTTGTTTTGTTAAATAACATAACATCCTATCTTGAAGACGTGACAGGTGCTTCTAAGCTTCCGTGAACGCCTTCGACTTTTTATTTTGACCCGTGAGATGTTTAACTACCTCCGATATACATCTGAGCATTAGATAAACAAATTAAACATAGATGGTATTCGTCTTCCCAGAACCAGTCATCATAATCTATAATATCTCCACAACATTCACATTCCTCTTCGCATTCAGTCATTTATTGGTGGTATTTTAATAAAATATATCAAGAATTAATATCTATTATTGAAAATAGATATTGACTAGATAAACATAGATAACAATAATATTGATAGATGAATATCTATAATATCTATATACAAGTATTATTAATATCTATAGTATTAATCATATACAGAATACCCCTATTAATTATAAATTTATAATTAAGCCCATAATATGCTATATATAATACCATATATACTATCAATATTCATATATAGATATTAACAATACTTATCTATTTATATTATTGTTATCTATCTTTTCAATAATAGATATTAATTCTTGATAAAATATATTAACAATAAAAAATAATATACTAAATAAATGAATCCATCTTCAAGAAAACAAACGTATAAAACACGTGAGTCTTTTAAAGATGTTAAACGGAATCCCGAAGCAATTCAAGCCCTTAAGGACTTGTTTACCCATAGTGTTATTAGCCGGTTCGATAAGCCATTATCTGCATCTACAGTCACTAATTATGTAGGAAAGATTGAGAGATTATGTATTGAATGTCTCGGCCACGGTTGGAATGGCGACCATCGGTGGCTACTTGATCCTGAGAATGTTATCGCGTGTATTGACCGCTCGACTCTCTCGGCAAAGAAAGATTATCTATCTGGAGTTATTAAACTTCTTAAGCATATAGGAGCCGACCAATCGGTAATTGATACGTATCTTAAGGCAATGTCTCGCTTTAAAAATGACGAGTATGACATTCGACGAAACAATAAAGGTTCTGAAAAACAAGTTGATGATAGTCTCCCGCTCTCGGAAATCCGACAGAAGATTAACGATTTTGTTGTCAAGACTCCTGAGGATTTAGCCGATAAGTTGATTACGATGTTATTCTTTAGTAATAATCTAGTTCCTCGCGGTGGTGATTTGGCTTTGCTAAAATACGTTTCAATTACCAAGAAACCCAAGGATATTAATAAGAACTTCAACTATATCACCCTTGATAAGTTAGGTTGTGTTGTCGATATGGTGTGGTGCTTTTATAAGACTCGTAATACATATGGTGATTGTCTAAGATTCGACTTTACTCCAGAAGTCCGAAAGATTTTTAATGACTATGTTAAGTTCTACAATGGACAACCGGGTGAGTTTGTTTTTACAATGGCAAATGGTAAAGAGTTCTCTAAAGCCAATTTTAACGATGTTATTCAGAATGCAACGGAACACGTATTAGGAAAGCGGATGACTCCTAATCTTATCAGAAGTATTCAAATCTCTGACTACTATAAAAATGGTCTTCATACTCAAAACGATGATTTAGCATTTGCCAAGAAATTTATTCATAGCGTCGATGTCTCTAAGGATTATTTGAAGACAAATCTTAAGGGTATCGCCGATGGAGATGTTGACGACTAAAAATAATAATTCTTATTTAAGAAAAATAAAATCAGTTATTAAATAAATGAGTGTATATTATTTAACAGAATCAAATCGTTATAATAAAAAGTATGCAGTTAAAACTCCTTGGGGTAGAACTATTCATTTCGGAGCGAAGAATTTGCCCGATTATACCGACCATAAATTAAAAGAATCCCGGGACTTGTGGATCCTAAATCATAAACGACGTGATTCTGAAAAATGGAATGACTTCCGTAATCCTGAATTTTGGGTTCGATGGGTGATGTATGAAAAGCCAGATTTGAGAGAAGCATTATCAGCACTTGCGAATGACCAAAGCGTTGATATCAGAATCGAATAAGTTTTATTATAAAGTCTTATAATAAATGAGTTATTACAACCAATATCGAAGTTTGATGTTAAAACATCCAGACTTGGAACATCTCAATCACAAAGAGAAGATGGGAGTTATTACAAAGTCGTGGCATAACAGAGATCCCGAAGACATTACGGGAGCTGGATTATTTGATTTCGTTTCACGAGTAGCGGGAGTGGCTAAAAAGGCTATCGGTAAATTTACCGGCATTCCTACAACTGTCCGGCTAGACTGGAGTCCAAGTATCCGCGATTTTCTCCAGAAGTTTGGAGGATGGAGAATACTAAAAATATTTGTGATGAAGCAACCATTAGCAGGAGCGGTAAAAACATTAACTAACATTATATCTCTTGGACAATTCAATAAGATTCTTAAGACACGACCAGATGACCTATTTCATATTTTTATGAGAGTAATTATTATATCGCCAGATGGTCAAGGAACACAAGATTTTATTCTTGAAAAGAATCAAGTTATACAACTTAACCCCTTTTCTACCAATGATAGAAAAAATGCCGTAATCTTTCCTGTTCAGATTCCGGAAACTCTAACCTTGAAAGGTTTTATGGACGCTGGAAAAGCAAGCACAGACCCGAATAACTTCTTTCAATATGACCCCCTAACGAAGAACTGTGGTCAATGGATTGAGATAATGATGAAGGCAAATGGGTTAATGAGAATGAACCCCGATCTTGAAAAGTTTTTATTTCAGGATACTAAAACACTAAATGAAGGTCTATCATCTTTCACTAAGAAAGCATTAACAGGAATAACGGATTTAGCCGGATGGGGCGATCGGCTAATCTATGGGAGCGCATTAGATTTTTAACTAATTAGATATGATTAAGAATTAGAGTAATCGCACAAGTAGTTGTAAGTCCAGTCACTACAGCTGAAACATAACCCGCACCAGAAATAACATCTATTGCGAAATTACCACCGTTTACCCCTAACCCAATAGTATTTGGCGAAGGAAACCACGTTGTTCCATCTCCGGAGTATTGAATGAGAATAGACGGAGAGTCGGTATCCACCGTGTCCGGAACACAGCTACCGAAGAAGGAGTAAATTATGCTTGACTTTTGCGTCAAATCTATGACATCAGATATTACATTGTTTGCAATTCCAGTTGCTCCATTCCAGAGAGCACCACCATTATTAAGATTCTGATTAATTAGAGTTTGAATACTCGACTCAAGCGCCAACCCTATTGTATTCGATTTAATATTAACATCTAATGCATTTCCAGTAGATCCAATAGAAATACCGGCTCCATCATAGATTGCCGTTTGCATACAGTTATTTACTGCTTGTATTTGGTGTCCATATGAATCATACATATTCAGATTTCCACCAACAATTAGCGGGTTTGCATTAGTATACATATTTCCCGATGGATCATAAAGCCGAGCCTTAAGAATTCCGCCTTCCGCGCTAATCGGGTCTCCTACGCTATCGAAAATATTACTTGGAACATTTGCGGATAGTGGAATCGCAACGGGAGATTGTCTATACAATATCTCATAGTTAAGATAGGTCTGATCTACGCTTGTCATATTCCGAAGAGTTGATTTTATGAAGGGATATTTGAGGTTAATAATAATCTCCTCCTGAATTCCAGCGTGAATTAGATAGGTCGTTTCATCTACTGTTATTTTATCAATTGTCTGGTAGAGAGTCAACTCCATATCTTGATCTCCTTTACAAGTAATTATCGCTGTTGCATATTGGAGAACATTATCATATTGGCCAATCAATATGTTATTAGCCCCGAGGGGGTTAATGGTATAATTCGAAGGTGATCGAATCGTTGTCATTTATTAGAAAGTTTTTTTTAATATCTTTTTTTAGTATATATAATAAAGATATGCCTAAACCTGTCGGATTCGATGCCCTAACAAAGGAAGAATTTTTACATTATGCCAAGATGAGAAAAGAGATGGACTCTTTGGTTCCGAAAAGTGTTCAACAATCCTATAGTGGCCAACTATCAGCCTATGAGATACGAAAAGCCAGACAACGCGAACTATATGCCGAGAAGATGAAAGAACCAAGTTTTCGCGAGAAATTACGAATCAAACAACAACAAACAAATGAGCGCCGACGAGCAAAGAAAGCCGAAGAAGAAGCCAGTAAAGTCGATGAACCAGTGGTTGATGATATACCCTCCAGCGAATCCGAAGAGTCTGAAGAATCAGAGTCGGAGGAAAGTGAGAGTGAGGAAGAAACTCCGCAAGCTCCTGCTCCGCGGTCAAAAC